>Ga0207109_1117_pt1 | contig 18057 bp, 17 predicted proteins | sample Alteio_BWMinHeat_73_FD_153584 | JGI IMG/M metagenome (GOLD analysis project Ga0207109, IMG submission 153584) | Enriched cells from forest soil in Barre Woods Harvard Forest LTER site, Petersham, Massachusetts, United States -... | ecosystem: Environmental > Terrestrial > Soil > Temperate forest >... | reverse complement strand
CTGACCAGTCGTCTCCATCCCCCGCCTTCTCCCGGATCAATGCCTTATGAGTTTGCCACTAGGCGTTCTTGAGTTTGACTGCATCGATTCCATACTCAATAAGCTTGGCGCGGATGCTTTGGCGGCACAAGCCGCTGAGTTTGGAAGTGCGGCTATGGCGACCGCTCGTCTCATCCAATTCGCATCGGATCATTTGTTCTTCGATCACGGTCGCCGCTTCGCGAAGCATTGCCGGAAGCGATTTCCCCAGGTCTGGAAGCGTTGGCGACATGTGCGTCGTGGAATTCATCAGTTCGGCAGGTAGGTCCTCCGGGCGGATCATATTGCCGCGCGTCGCCGCGCACGCTCGTTCGATGGCGTTCTCCAACTCGCGGACGTTGCCGGGCCAACGATGGCCTTGCAGCAAATCCAGAACGCGCGGTGCGATGCGCTTAGTCGCCTCGCCGGGGCGGGCATACTTCTCGGCAAAATGCCGTGCGAGCAACGGAATGTCCTCCGGGCGCTCGCGCAGCGGGGGAAGATTGATTTTGACCACGTCCAGCCGGTAATAAAGGTCTTCGCGAAACTTTCCGTTGCGGACCAAATCCTTGAGGCAGCGGTTGGTGGCCGCAACCACGCGAACGTCCACCGCGATCGGCTGCGTTCCGCCGACCCGCTCGAAACTACGTTCCTGCAAGACGCGCAGCAGCTTGCACTGCATCGTTGCGGGGATATCGCCGACCTCATCAAGGAAAAGCGTGCCATGGTGAGCGAGCTCGAATCGGCCCTTACGCTGGCTGGCGGCGCTGGTGAAGGCTCCCTTTTCGTGTCCGAACAGTTCGCTTTCGAGCAACTGCTCCGAAAGCGCGGCGCAATTGACCGCCACCATCGGACCGCGGCGCCCCCTCGACGCTTCGTGAAGCGCTCGCGCCACAATCTCCTTGCCTGTTCCGGTTTCTCCCTCGATCAGCACGGTTGACTTGCTTTGGGCCACCAACGCCAGCAATTCGAAAATGGCGCCCATCCGGGGGTTCTTGCTAATGACGACGTCAAATTCTCCGGCCACACTGGGAACCAACGCCGGCGAGTTATCATTGGAGCGCCTGGCCCGAATGCGCGCCGGCTTCGCGTCGATCTGAAAATCGTCAACACGCGGAGTATCGGTCGAGATGCCGTTATGGGAGGCGTCGTGGAGTTCCTGACCTTGATCGCAAAAATCAGATCGTTGTACCGTGCCATTTTCTCGGTGCTTCGTCGTGGAGAGCAACATGAAAAACCTCCGTGCTCATGATTGAGGAGCCGATCCATTTCCACTCCAGCTCTCGGTGGCGACGCCGTGTGAGAGCAGGAAAACTTGAACGGTCGTGCCGTTGGTGAATACTTGCACGACGCTGCCGGTCGCCGTCTCGAGCTCCGCGGCCGCTTCGCGCACTTCGACCCCCGTGATCCGTTTGATCTCCTGCCGGAGCGACTCGGAGGAATTGAGGAACAATTGGCGATGAAATTCTTGCAGCTGAGCTGCGCCCTCGGGAGTATTTGCCAGGACCTTTTCGGCAGGGGTCAACGCCCCGTGCAGCGTGATCACCAGTGTGTCCTCGCTAAGGACGACGCTGACCGATTTTGGCGCGTGCCCGGTGCGACGTCGCTCGAATTCGCTGGCCGCTTGTGCAATTTGCTTTGCCATATTCGAATCGGACTTTACCATCCTGTCGATCCTTGCCGTGGCCTTGGTTTGCAGTCGCCACGAAAAAAAAGCCGGCGTGGTCGAACACCCATGGGTGCTAGACCACGCCGGCTTACTCGTTGACGGATCCCCCGGAGTTTAAGCCGGGTTGCCCTTCATCTAGTCATCCGACGAATTTAGAGCATTCAACTGAAATTGAGAGTACTCTAATCAACCTTAGACATTCTACGCTTCGCAGCGGTGCTTGCAAGTGCAATGTCTCCCGGGCTGCGAACAATCTTCCCGCGTCGTCCACACTCAAACTCTATTCCTCGGTCTCGGAGACGAGCGAATAGGTCGAGGTCGGCCCGGAATAGAAGAACGCCAAGTTATGCCGGATTCCCGTCTGCGGCGTAGGGAAGTCAGCCAGCACCGGTCACCTCTGATCATTCGAGCAACTCCGCGGTCGAGCTGTAGTTCATCAGGTCAGGTGCAGATTGAGGAGCCCGTCCTCCCGAATCCCACCAGCGAAATGTCATCGCTTTGGCTGCAACCGGTGACGAATTGCTTTACGACCTTGACCACCTGCTCACCGAGCGCGCGGGGGCAGAAGGCCTTCCCTTGCACGGCGGCATGTACGCCTTTCGTCTGTAACTGGATGTCTTGGACATTTACGGCCTCGGTGACGCCATCGGTGAAAGCCAGTATGGTGTCACCCGGCTCCAAGGAGACTTGGCACGAGGCGTACTCGAAGTCGTCGAGAACGCCTAGGGGCAAGCCGGTCACTTCGTTGCTGATCGCCTCTTCTACGTTGCATGTGGCACGGTGGTAGATCAAAGGAGGCGGATGGCCGGCGTTGACCAATGTGACAGTATGGCTCACTGGGTCGAGGACGACCGCCACCAGCGTCACAAACCGATCCGCGATCCCCGACTTGTTCATCAAGGAGTTGAGCTTGGTGACAGCGGTCGCGGGATCGGACTCCGTCAGCATGCAGAACCGGGCGTCGGCGCAAAGCTTGGCCATGAGAAGGGCGGCCACCACGCCTTTGCCTGCCACGTCTCCAAGCAAGACGGCAATTCGGTTGCGTGGCAGCGCGATGAAGTCGTAATAGTCTCCACCGACCTCGTAGGCCGATTCGTAGTGGGCAAAAAACTCGTAGCCCGGAACTTCGGGCATCCGTAGCGGCAAGAAGCCGCGTTGCACGCCGCGGGCCAACTCCAGATCAAGCTTGATTCGCTCGCGCGCCAATTCGAGATGGCGGCTGTATTCCTCCAGATCGATTTGGAGGCGGCGGAGTTTCAGATGCGTTTCGACGCGGGCGTGCAATTCTTCCATCTGAAATGGCTTGGTGAGGTAATCCACTCCACCAAGAGCAAAGGCTTTTACCTTGTCGATCTGCTCGGTCAGTGCGCTAATGAAGATGACGGGAATTCCCTTGAGTCGATCGTCAGCCTTGAGGTGTTCGCAAACTTCGTAGCCGTTCATCTCCGGCATGTTGATGTCAAGGAGGATCAAGTCCGGGGGATCGCGTTGGGCTGCCACCAGCGCCAGTTTGCCGTTGGGAACGGGGCGAACTTTATACCCGCGGTCCTTGAGCATGCCGGCCAGCACCTGGAGATTGGCGGGGGTATCGTCCACTACCAAGATGCTGGCGGGTTGCCCGAGGCCGATCTTAGGCTTGTCCGGATTCAATCGAGGCCCCCGTGCTTAACAAATCAAGAAGTTTCTGATATTGGAAGCCTTCGGCCAGGTGGCGCAGCCCCTGAGCAATGCGAGGATCGCGGGCTTCAACCCTCTGAATCTTTGTCAACAGCTGGTCGAGATCCGCGGTGATGACGGCTTCCCGCATCGAGTGGATGAGGCTTGGTGGCCAGCCCGCGAGGGACTCGGGTGTGAGCTCGGCCGTTTCCTCCTGGGCCGCGACGGTGGATTCCTCGGCGTACACGTATTCCACTCCTACGTGGGAGTGAATCTTCTCGAACAACTCTGCTTCCCTGAACGGCTTGCCGATGAAATCGTCGGCTCCAATCTCAGTCAACTCCTGCCGATTTTCGTCCATCGCACTGGCAGTCACCGCGATAATCTTGAGGTCCTTGCCGCCGGCCATTGCCCGGATCCGGCGAATCGCTTCATGACCGTCGATCACGGGCATGCGGAAATCCATGAGGATCAGGTGGGGCCGCCATTCCGCAAACTCCCGGATGGCTTCTGCTCCATTGACCGCTAGCCGGATCTCGAAACCGACGGTGGCCAGAAGCTGCGCCAGTAGCTGGCGGTTATCCTCGATGTCGTCGGCAATCAGTACGCGACACGTCGCCTGTCCGGGCTGGAGCCTCAAAACATGCCGTGGTTTGGACTTCGCCTGAACCGCTTGAGCCTCCCCAACTTTCAAGGGCAGCTGAATTGCGAAAATGCTGCCCTTGCCAACCTGGCTGTCAACCGTGATGGCTCCGCCCATCAGGCGAACAAGCTCCCGGCTGATGGCCAAGCCCAGCCCCGTGCCAGTCCCCGTTTGCTGCCCAGTCTTGGTCTGCTCGAAATGTCGGAACAATTTGTCTTGATCTTCCGCTGAAATTCCGGGGCCGGTGTCCTCGATTTCGAGTCGGAGTAACCGGTCGATCGCTCCGGGTTGGTCCGCGCGCACGCGCAAGCAGATGCCGCCTTGTTCAGTAAACTTGACGGCGTTCCCCAGCACGTTAATCAACACCTGACGCAGCTTGTTAATGTCCGTCACGATGTATTGGGGAACATCGCCGATCATTTCGACCGAGAAGGATATTTTTTTCTCGTCAGTGCGGACGCGGAACATCATCTCCAGGTCTTTGAGCAGGGCGGGCAGGTCAAACGTGGAGGGGTTCAAGGTCGTGCGGCCCGCTTCGATCTTTGACATCTCCAGGATGTCGTTGATCAAGGCGAGTAGATGCTCACCGCTCCGGTTAATGGTTCCAAGGTATTGGCATTGTTGCGGTGTAAGGTCCGGGTCGCGAAGCATCAGCTGGGAGAACCCGAGGATGGCGTTCATCGGGGTGCGGATTTCGTGCGACATGTTAGCCAGGAAGACGCTCTTGGCGCGATTGGCTTGCTGCAACGATAGCTCGTAGCGCTTGCGTTCAGTGACATCGCGGGCTGCCGCGAACACTCCCTGCAGCTTCCGATCGCGGTCGTGGAAGGTAGACGCGTTGTAAGACACCACGGTTTCCTTACCATCCCGGGCGCGAGCGGTGAGCTCGTAGTCGGTGAGTTTGCTTTCGCCTAGCACTCGCTTGATGCCGGCCTGGGCTCGCTCCGGATTGGTGAAGTAATCCTTGAACGGAGCGCCGATCAGCTCGTCGCGCGTGCATCCGGTCAGCGCCTCCATCTGTTTATTCACATCGGTAATGATGCCGCGTGGATCGGTGGTTATCAGTGCGTCAATGTTGGATTCAATGAGCGAGCGCGTGTAAAACTGTTGGTCGCGCACGCGCTGATCGAGCAGCATGCGCTCGGCTTCGACTTGCTTACGTGCAGTATTGTCGGTGCCGATCAACAGATACCCGATGATTCCCTCTTGTGCGTCGCGCAGCGCCGTGACCGACACAATGGCGGGAAAGCGGCTGCCATCCTTGCGGATGTAGGTCAATTCGTAGATGTCCTCGATGCCCCGCGAGGCCTTGAAAACCAAGGCATCAACGCCCGGCGTAATCTTGGTATAAAGCTCGGCGCTCAACGCTTTGGCTCGCGCAATCACTTCCTGCGGATCGGAAATGTCGGCCGGCGTGATTTTGTTCATCACTTCGGCGGCCGTATAGCCCAGCATGCGCTCGGCGCCGACGTTGAAGATTTGAATGACGCCTTTCTCGTCGGTGGCGATGCTTGAGAAATTGGCGCTGTTGAAAATGGCGTTCTGCAAGGCGCCTGCCTTGAACAACGCCTCTTCTGCTTGCTTGCGCGCGGTATTATCGGTGCCGATCAACAGATAGCCGATGATCGCGCTTTGATCGTCGCGCAGCGCCGTGACCGAGACGACCGCCGGAAAGCGGCTGCCGTCCTTGCGGATGTAAGTCAGTTCGTAGATGTCCTCGATCCCGCGCGCGGCCTTGAAGACCAGCGCCTCGAAGCCCGGGGTGATCGGGGTGGCGAGTTCCAGGCTCAACGCGGCGGCACGCGCGATTACCTCCTGCGGATCGGAAATGTCGGCCGGCGTGATCCTGTCCACCACCTCGATGGCCGCGTAGCCCAGCATGCGCTCGGCGCCGACGTTGAATATCTGAATGACGCCCTTCTCGTCGGTGGCGATGCTCGAGAAGTTGGCGCTGTTGAAAATGGCGTTCTGCAAGGCGCCTGCCTTGAGCAACGCCTCTTCTGCTTGCTTGCGCGCGGTATTATCGGTGCCGATCAGCAGATAGCCGATGATCGCGCTTTGATCGTCGCGCAGCGCCGTGACCGAGACGACTGCCGGAAAACGGCTGCCGTCCTTGCGGATGTAAGTCAGCTCATAAATGTCCTCGATCCCCCGCGCGGCCTTGAAGACCAGCGCCTCGAAGCCTGGGGTGATCGGGGTGGCAAGTTCCAGGCTCAAGGCTTTGGCGCGCGCAATCACTTCCTGCGGATCAGAAATATCGGCCGGCGTAATTTTGTTCATCACTTCAGCGGCCGTATAACCCAGCATGCGCTCGGCGCCGACGTTGAAGATTTGAATGACGCCCTTCTCGTCGGTGGCGATACTCGAGAAATTGGCGCTGTTGAAGATTGCGTTCTGCAACGCACCGGCTTTGAGCAGAGCTTCCTCCGCCCGTTTACGCGCAGTCACGTCTTCCATGGCGAGGACCAGCAACTCGCCATGATGGCCCGCCTGGAGCTTGCGGGCGTTGAGCAACATCACCCGGCGGCCGATCACCGGGAAAGTGTGGTCGAGCTCGAAATCGTTGAATACGGAACTCTTGGGGACCACATCCTCGAGCAGGGTCCGCAAGTCGGGGATGTCCCACTGGCCGTTGCCCAATTCATAGATGAGGCGGTTTACCGTCTCTTCAGCAGATACTTGAAAGGTCTGGTAGAAAGCGCGGTTTGCGGACCGGACGCGCAACGTGGCGTCGAGAATCAATAGGGGTTCGCGCACCGTATCGACGATGTTCAAAGCATAGTTCTGAATGTCTTCGACAAGTGGCTCGGGTATCATGCGAAACAGCCTCCGGTGCGATCAAATCCCCGTGTTGTCGTTCGCTCCGTCCTGATCGGCCTTTCGAGCTATTTCTGGACTGGAGACTCCATCACTGGGTTTGCGGCAGCTTGGGGCGAACTCTGTCGCCCCGCGACGACCTCGTTCCAATACTTTTCGTTGGCATTGAATTGCTCCATGTGGTAATCACTGGCCTTACCAAGGATACCCAGGCTGAGCGCTCGACTCATCCAATTCCAAATTCGACGGCCCCAGCCCAATTGCTCGCGATCCAATCCGATGCTGCTGGTACGCGGGGTCGCGCTTGACGACTGGGTGCTCGATGGTCGCGAGCCACGAGCGGCATCGTTCATATCGTTGCGCATGACGTCTCTCGCGCGCGAGTCTGGTTCCAGCTGACGCCCGCTACCTTGATGTCCACGACGCCGCGATCTGGAATCTCCCGACGCAAGCGGTCAATGGCCGCATGGCAATCGTAGGATTCGTTATCGTTAATCTCGAAATGGACGCCGTCGGACCGTTGCTCGGATTGCTCCGGCGTTTGCCCCGGCGCGGGCAACCTTCCCGCAATAAGATCAGCTAGGACCTGGTTGTTGAGGTATTGGTAGACAGCGCTGTTTTTCATGGCCCGGTTGCCCCATCGCCAGAGCGCACAGCCCAGGGCTGTGAGCTGTTCTGGCGTGGCGCTTTCGTTCACGATGACGTCACACTTGATGGACATGATGTCTTGTTCCTCTCTTGCCGCTTCGTGATTCTTGCGTCTTCGGGAAACGGCCCGATGGATTTCCGCAATGAGCACGACGAGGGAAATGACGGCCGCCGTCAACCCTGGAATCGGCGAAAAAAAACCAACAAAGGTAATGAAAAGCATGGCGCGTGTATAACGGGGGCCATAGCGATTCTTTAATTGCTGGTATCTCTTTTTCACTTGCGCCTTGGCGCCGACCACCACCGTCAGCGGGAAGGCGATGGCCCTGCTCACCCAGTTCTTCTGCAGAAGTCGCATGATGACTCTTTCGAACACCAAGTGCGAATGTCGAGCGCGAGTTAGGCGCCTTTCTCGAAGGCCCGATCGTTGTCCAGAGCTTCAATCCGGGTCGCATTGTGGGGCTCCGCGTTCTCGGTGGTCACTCGGATTCTCATCCCCTGCTTGAGGTCCGCGGTCGCGCAAGTCTTGCCATCACAGGTTATTTTGACGTTGGCGGCCAAGGTTTGACGAAGTTCCTTTCCTTCCTTGTCGGTCATCGTCAGCTTGTCGCCACTGGCGCTGACTACCACGCCATCCATGCTTTTCTCGCTCGACCCCGCGACCTTTTCCTTTGCCTTGTGTCCCAGGCCCTGCACGTCTGCCACCGCTTCTTTCTTGTCATCCTGGAACTTGTCCTTGTTCACAGAGAGCGTGACATTGGATTTGCCATCGGCGCTGTCCGACCCGACTTGGAACCACCCTCGGTAGAAGCCAAGGCCGATGATGCCGACACCAATCAGAAGAATCAAAAAAAGTAGCCGTTTCATTTCTATCTCCTCGGTTGATCCGGACCGAATTCAATCGTGTCCCCGAGCGGCTGCCCAGGATCGATGAAGAATCCGGCGCCGGCACGACTAAACCCTTCCCATGACCACGAGCACTAGGACGATCAAAAGCAGAAGTCCGAGTCCGCCGCTCGGACCGTAACCCCAACTCCGACTGTGGCCCCAGGTGGGCAGAACGCCCAGACAAAGCAGGACCAGCACGATTAGCAGAATCAATCCGATCGACATGGTAGACCTCTTTCGTTTGTTTGAGACTTGATCGTGGCTGAGCCACACAATCCTTTGGGCAGAAGCGCGTTGCCTCCGCCTCTAATTCCTTCCAGTCCACGCCGTGCGCTTTCGATGTTCAGTCCATTTGGCTGACTGAATCTGGCGCGAAATCGCCAGGCAAGAGAACGGCTCGAATACGCCCCTGTATTGCCGCACTCGCACTTGCGGTTCCGCGGGAATGCCGGCGTCGCGGTGCATTATCCGACCTGATCGCTCCGCCATGAGAGATCCTCAGAGCAGCCTGTGCTCGTCGCGACGGAACCTTGACGTTCCACGCAAGGTGCAGCAAGGCGAGAGCTTTGATGACCAGATAACTCACGTCGATCTGCCACCAACGCAGGCCATGGCGAGCCGAGGTTGGGAAGGCGTGGTGAGAATGATGCCATCCCTCTCCTAGGCCCAGAACGCCGAAGACAAAATTGTCGCGGCTTTGATCATCGGTTCGGAAGCTTCGGCTGCCCCACAAATGACAGACCGAGTTAATGCTCCAGGTCACATGATGGACCACAAAGATCCGGACCAAACCGCCCCACACCAGTCCGCTCCAAACGCCTCCCCAAGTTCTCGTCAGCAGGCCACCGAGGACGGCCGGAATCAACAAAGAGACTATCACCCAGACCGGGAACAGCACACTCATCACGCGCAATAATCGGCTCTGCTGCAGGTCTTTGACGTAGTGATCCAGGTTGCGCGGATCAGCCTCGAATACCCATCCGAGATGCGCGTGCCAGGCGCCGCGCAGCAGGCCGAGGACACCGCGGCCTCGGCCGTAGGGCGAATGGGGGTCTTCCTGTCGATCGCTGAACTGATGATGAACGCGGTGAATCGCGACCCATTTCAGCAATGGTCCCTCGATAGCCATCGAACCGAGAGCACCCAAGATGAACTCAACCATGCGGTTGGTCTTGAAGGCTCGGTGCGTGAACAAGCGGTGAAAGCCGACCGTGATTCCGAGGCTTGTCAGGACGCCCAAGCCCAACAGCAGCCCCAAATCGACCCAGCTAAAGCCCCGCCCCCAAAGCAATGCCGCCGCGCCGAACACGCCAAGAAACGGCACGATCACCGCAGCAAGGCTAGCTGCCAAGGGGCCCGGAGACTGTCGGCCAATGCCGCCTCGCGGGCGAGTCAAGTCCTTGATCTGATTTGCCACGAAATACTCGATTCGAAATACGGCAAGTGGTGATCGCGTTGGTCTGCCCCCACTCGTCTATTGGTCTTCGATCACACTCCTCCGTCGTCCCGCCAGCGATCCTCGCTTTGACCCAGTTGTTCCTTTGAGGCGTCCGAGTTTCGGGAGCTTGCACGCCCATTTCCGCCAATGGCCGTCGATCGTTGCAGTCAGCCGTCATCCCAGCCTGCGAGGACGCGTTCGAGCTCCTCTTTGTGGCGCGTTTCATCGGCGACCTGATTCTCGAGCGCTACCTTGAGGCCAATCTCTCCGCAGACGCGGGCTTGGCAGATTCGCGCCGTGTAGTCGGCGACGGCTTGTTCTTCCGCCGCGAGCGCAACCTTCAGCATCTGCCGCGGTTGATCGGCGTGCCGAACCGGCCGCGGCTCGGTGACTGGCTCGCCGCCCAGTGCCGCGATCTTGTCCGCGAGGAATTGAGCATGGCCCTGCTCGTCGGCGATTTCCGCTTGGAAGAGGGCGCGCAAGTCTCGTCGGTACGGACCGGTGAGCTTCGCGGAAAACTGGATGTACATGACAATCGCCTGGTACTCGCCGGCGAGGTCATGATTCAGGCCGTCGATCAGTGTCTGGCGGTCGGTCGCGGAATTCCGCTTGCTGTCGTGCGAGACTTCGATGTCGCGTTTGGCGGATGGTTGCAATTGAACAGGAGCAGTCATAATGGAGACTTCCTTATCGATCGAGTTATCGTTCTTTGAACGCGCAACACTGATGGACTCGGCTTCGGATCACAGCCGCGAACGGCCTGGGGCGAAATGTCGAACGAGGGCGATGAGGATGCAAGCGCCCACGAAAGCGACCGCGATGCTGCCGATGAGCCCGTATGTCTCCACGTTCAACAAACCGAACAGGAACCCGCCAATCACGGCGCCGACAATTCCAATGACGATATCTCCAATGAGGCCGAAGCCTCCGCCCCTCATCACGATGCCAGACAGCCAGCCGGCGACGCCGCCGACGAGCAGCCAGCAGACGATGCCAAACATCTCACCACTAATTGCTGCAAACGGAATCATGATAAACCTCCAAGACCTTCTGCGATTCGTAGGGACTCCGGCCGCCGCTGAACTTCAACAGCGGGCTCGCTTTGGGAGACTTAGTCAAAAACGACGGGTGAAGCAGACGCGGCATAAGGCCGGCGCGTTTCAATCAGTTCTTGACGGTCCGGAGCCCATCCGGGCGGGGACCACCAACTTGAATCGAGTGGAGACGCCTCGCGGCGCACTTCCGATTCGTCATCGTGCCTGCGCGGAGAGCACCTCGGGCGGCGCCGGAGCGGCACGTGCGACTTGCGGCGCTTGGGCAATGGGCGCCTTGACCGGTTTTGAGCCGATGTCGGCAATATTCTTGTCCATGAACGCCTGGAAGCCCGTGTCGTAAGTCTGCTTGCTCATTTGCCAGGCGGTTCGCACGCTCTCCCTGCGAAGAAAATCGTTGAGGAAGTACTTCCAGCCCGACCATTGCCGCAGCCGAAACTCCTTGCCTTCATGGCTGAACATCAGATAGGCGCGCTCGAACAGTGAAAACAGGATCGCGTGCGCGACCATCTCCTGCTTGCGCTTCTTGTCAAATGCGAGAGACGGATCGCTGTTGGGGACGTCGAGGATGTCCAGGTCGTAGTATTCCAGTGCGAGCTTTTGATACTCGAAAAACCGGTTGTCCAATTCGTCGTATGTCTTGTGTTCGCGTTCCTGCCGATTCGCCTTCCTCTCGACGAGATACACGATCAGCGCCAGTGGGCCGGCAATGCTCAGGGCGAGATAGTAGATGATCTGGGCCAGATCCTTGACTGTTTGCATTTGCCTGCTCCTGCTGCGACTCAAATCCGGAGACGTTGCAATTTCACGATTTGAAACTCGGTGTCGAAGAGCGGCGGCGGCAGGCCAGGGTTGACCCACCGCCGGGCTCGCGCGCGTCGGCCTAGTTGCCGTGACGCGCCATGACGCACTTCAAGGTCGTCTTGTCGCCGACCTGGTCCACAATCGCGAGGATCGTGTCGCCGATCTTCACGTCCTCGATCTTGCTGTCCTGCATGTTGAGACGCACCTTGGACTCGCCCATGGCATTCGTCCAGTCCTTACCCTGCGAATCGGTAAAGGTGAATTCTTTCTTGTCGGCGTCGTAACTCTTGAACGCGCCTTGCACCAATTGACTATCCTTGGTGTCGCCTTCCTTCACCAGGATGTAGTGGGCCGTCCACGTCCGCAGCCCCTTCTCGTAGCAGACGCTCACAGAATCGTCGGCTTTCAGATCGCTCGCGCTTTCTTTGCCGCTGCGGTTAATGACGACGTTGTCGGCGAGCTTGATCGTAAAGTCCTTGCCCGCGCTGTCGGTCAGCACGAACGCCTTGTTGTCGGCGTTGACCGACTTCACCTTACCCGCCGACAGCCCATCGGAGGCAGCGGCAGAACCTGCCAGAACACCGATCACTGCCGCCACCCCGACCCACTTCATGACATTCAACATGCTCTAACTCCTTTTCGAAAACCCCGATCACCCAATTACCCTTCACGCTGAAGGGCTGGGCATGTTTCCGGTCCACCTGGCCCGGAAATTCTTCCTGTTAATGGCTGAGCGACCTGCTTGACTTGCCGTGGGGAAACAAAAAAAGCCGGCATAGGAGAGCACGCTTGGGTGCTCTGCTACGTCGGCTTACTCGTTGACGGATCCCCCGGCTTGGCCGGGCTATCCCTCATCTAGTCATCCCACATCTTCAATACTCATCATACACATCTCAAAGACATTTGCAAGTTGATTTGAATATCTATTAGACCAGGCGCACTCTGGAGCGGGCTTCCGCGGCACCCCAATCCCGGACCACAATCGCACCACGTGAACCGTGTCAAATCATCATGCAGCGCATTCGAGAACGCTGGCCAGTGTCATAAAAAAGTGGCAATAACCGCCGACTTGCGTATGATTCTCTCTGATACGCCATCAACGCGAACCCATTCGATCGCAGCAAATGTTGGCAAACCCCATCGCTTGCAGCTGCCCAAGGATTGGAGAACGCCGGAGGTCGTCGTGAAGTCGCAAGGAGAAATCGAAGCCGCGATTTGCGAAGGCGTCAGCCGCTTTGAGCAGGAATACATGGGCCGCGGTCCCAAGGATGTTCACACGCACCTTATCGGCGACCTTCTCATCGTTCGACTTCAGGGCGTGCTCACCGCCGCCGAGCAGCAGCTGGTAAAAACGCTTGCGCCGGAAAAGGGCCGAGATCTGCTTAAGCAAGTTCGCACTCAACTCATTGAAACAGCGCGTCCGCTAATGGAAGCGATGGTCATGGAGGTCACCGGTTGCAAGGTCGTCAGCCTCCACCACGACATCAGCACCATGACCGGCGAAGAGCTCGTCGTGTTCACGCTCTCCGAACCTCCGCTCTTCCGCGAAGCAAAGAGAAAGTAGAGCGGTTCTCGCCAAACGGCGCGAAGGAATTTCATTTCGGGTCGAGCGGCGAACCAGTTTGGTCCATAGCCGATCACTCCTGGCGACAAGTTCGCGTGGTCAACTCCTCCGCCTATGCGGGCTGCGACGACGCGAAGGTCGAACACACGAGACAAATTCGGTAAAGCATGATCCCGGTCACTCGCAACGTCCGAACGAAACGAGTGGAGAGCACTTTTCCTCGAAGGTCTCATGATTACCACCGCGTTGCTGGCAATTCTCATGGCGATCTGGCGATTTTGCCGACTAAGGAAGCGAAAAGTCGCCAAGTGAATGCACGCCGTCCTGCCGCGACCCGACGTAGACCAGCCGATTACTAGCGCCTGGCCTATGCCGGCGTTGGCGAAGAAATCGTGCCCCGCACCGGCACGCACTTCGAAGTCGTGAAGGAGCCGGTTCGCCTCCAGTCTCAATAAGGCTGTCCGATTCGGTCCAGTTGGCGGAGTTTGGCGGCTTCCAGAGAAATCGTGGTCACTTTTTGACCACTTCAGTCTCAATAAGCACCCAATTCTTGACGCCATAAGTGAGACGAATTGAATACTCTTGAGTACTTCTGGCGCGCCCATTGACTCCGGTAAGCCAATCGTGGACCCTGGCCACCCCGTCGATGTCCGAAAATGTCCGCATTTGTCCGCGCCCCGAGAAATTCTGCCCTCCACCCTCCACACGTCACCCTACACCATTCTCGTCCGTGACCGGGTTTGACCGGATTTGCGCGAACATCGTTTCCATTTTTTATTTTTCGAGCCGCTCCTCCCGCTCCATCGCCGCCCGCGATTTTTTTATTTTTTTCGAGCGGCCCTCCCTGCTAACCAAGATGCTCGCTCGGTCTTTTTTTTCACCGCGCTCTCCATTCTCTACCCTCCAGCCTTCCGCTATGGGCTTGGACGCCGTGGCGGTCCAAAAGTTCCGCCGAAATTCCGAGAAATTCCACCGCCTGCCGACCGCTTCTTTTCTCTCATCTGACCCACCACCCGCGACCCACCACTCGCTACCCTTCCGACGTTGCTCGTGAATCCTATGGCCCCTGGGCTGCGCGCGTCAAGCGGCCGGTAAACAACTTCTTCAACATCGCCAAAATCGTCTTTATCGCCAACGGACCGCCGCACCCACGCTCATGACGAGCGGGGGCAGTCATGTCCCCGGTTCTGGCTCGAATTTCGGTCCGAACCCGGCGAGGCTTCAATCCTGAAGGGATGGCAACGAGTAGTCGGGGCGTCGAAGCGCAGCGCAGACCCCCGGAAACCCATCACGACGCCGCAACCGCCGCGATGCACTCCGGTGCATCCGTCTTCGGCGTGTTGACGATGGTCGATACCTCATTCTCGATCAGGAATGACTTGGGCGCTGGCTTCAGCAATTCCGCGGCCGCTTCGGGACTGATCGCGCCAACTTTGAGCCAACGATCGGCGGCCAAGCTAGCCAAGCATATCAGCTGTGTTCACTATGCCGTTTCCGCGCCCCAATTCTAGGCACGCCATGGATAAGCTGGCTTGCAGGAGATCGCCATGTCAACGAGCGCTTCGATGTTGCCGAGGCGGTTGTAATTCATGATCAGTGCCTGTCCGATATTCAAAGCAAGGCTGGCGGCGATCGAGCGTTGAGTCACGTCTTCAATACCGCGAATATCGGCTGCGCCTGCCAACCCAATGACGCGGCGGACCATTTTACAACCGCCCATGCCCGCCGAGTCCTGGAAGACGCGCAGCATATAGTTTTCTTGAAAGCCTTTTGGCATGTTGATGCGATCGACGTGATCCCAGACGGCGCGCTGAAATTCGCGCTCGAAGGCTCTCCACAGGCCGATTATCGTGTCCATCAGATAATTTCGGAAATCAGCGCGCTGCAAAGGATCAACTGTGCGGACCTCGTGCGAAGCATAGCTGAGGAGGAGATTGCCAATGACCGCGCCGACATCGAAGCCGATCGGGCCGTAGGTGGCAAACTCTGGATCGATCACATACGTCTCGGTCTGGTTTACCATGATGCTGCCGGTGTGCAGATCACCATGAATGAGGGCCTGCGCCTGAGTCATAAATGTATCTCTGAGCCGCGCGACCTGATTTCTCAGCCCATCATCAGCTTGGAGCGCCAAGACCTGTGGTTCGATCTCCTTGTGGTACATGTTTCGCTCGGTGCGCCGGTAAGGTTCGGTGAAAACAAGGTCTTCGGTGATTTTGCACAACTCGGGGTTTGTGAAGCGAACTACAGATGCTTTTTTCGTCCGACTATTCAAGACAAGGTCGGATGTGCAACCGAGCGTTCTTGCCAGAAAGAGGCCGATGTGATCGGCAAATTGGGGATACTTGATGCCCTTGATCAACCCGTTGCGCATGATGATGTGAGCGTCCAAATTCTGCATGGCCGTAAGGTACATGACCGGATCGAAATAGTAGAGCCGCGGCGTATGCTGTGGCACAAGCCGATACTCCATTTCCAACGCTTGTGCTTCGATTCGAGCGCGGTCAACTGGCAAGGGCCAACTCTCGCCGACCAAACGCAGATAGGGCAGCGCTTGTTTCAGCACGACTGTCCGGCGCCGATCCGCCCTTGCCCAGAGTTTGAAAACCAAATTCAGGTTACCGTCGCCCACTTCAACAGCTTCGATGTCATCGCTGTCGTTGAAAAGCGCCTTCAATTCCGGGGTCTGGCGAACATAACCCACGACCGTGGCGGTATCGAGGGGAAAATAGTGTGTTGACATGTCCTGTTGAGACATCTTGAAAGCCACCTTTGGCATTAGTTTGTCGAACTCTTTGTCTCCGATCGATTCGTGACCAGCCACTTTTGGCGCTTCAAAACCAGCAGCCGTACAGTCGTTTACAAGCGCATCCGTTGAAGCGATTCGGTCCGTCAGTTTTTGCGGGGGACAAAGAGGAGGCTAGCCGGGAGTCCAGGGGACGGCAATGAGTGCCCTTGACTGCCACAGGACCAGGCGAAATCTGCCGTACGGATGCCTCTGGCGTCTGCACGTGGACTCCTTTTCGTCGCCTTCCGAACCGGATCGTGCGGGACTTATGAGCCAACCCCGCCACCGACCAGGAATCAATGAGCCGTAGGTTGGTTTGCACATCTTAAATCGGCCCGAAGGTAGTTCGCCGCCACGGCGAGATTTGTTGGAAAAAACTCAGGGAGTCGTCAAACTTACTGATCAATTGCCCTTCCTTCGAGGATTAAAGAGAATAATGACCATCACCCGCGGGAGATGACGTTTGGCGGACCATACAAATCGGCTCATCGAATCTCTTGCCAGGTCGATCGTGTGTGACGGGGCAAACCAATCGGATGGGCAACTCCTGGATTCGTTCGTTCGCCACAAGGACGGCGACGCTCTCACCAGCCTGGTACGGCGGCACGCCCGTATGGTCTGGGGCGTGTGCCAAAGGATGCTCAACAAGCACCACGACGCCGAGGACGCCTTTCAAGCCGTCTTCCTCGTCCTCGTTTTGAAGGCGTCGACCCTCCCCGACAAGGAGAAGGTCGGAAATTGGCTTTACGGCGTGGCGCACCAGACGGCAGTGAGGATGCGAGCCCGGGCTGCAAAGCAGGGCGTGCGAGAGAGGCAGATGGCCGTACCCCCGGAACCGGCGTCAGCCCAGCAGTATGTCTGGAATGATCTTCAGCCGGTGCTCGACGAAGAGTTGGCCCATCTGCCCAACAAGTATCGCACCGTCATCGTACTGTGCGACCTTGAAAACCAGACCCGCAAGGAAGTTGCCCGACATCTCGATATCCCGGAAGGGACCGTGGCGAGTCGGCTGGCGGCGGCGAGGACGATGTTGGCGAAGCGGCTGTCGCGTAGAAGCATTGTCGTGTCCAGCGTCCTGTTGGGGTCGGTGCTGTCTTCACACGGTGCAACGGCTTCCGTTCCGGCGACGGTGGTTTCTTCCGCGATCGTGGCCGCGACCAGTGTTGCGACGGGAACGACGGCGGCAGAGGCAATCTCGCCCACGGTTGTCGCCCTAATTGCTGGAGTAACAAAAGCCATGTTCATGCGCAAGATCAGAAATATGCTGTCGATCAGCCTGATTGTGGTTGTCGTCCTGGGCGGCGGTACCCTGGCATTTGGCCCATTCGGCAGGCAGAAAGCGCTCGCCCAAGCGGAAGAGAAAAAACCGGTCGCCCAACTGGAACAGAAAAAGCCGGCCGACATTCTTGCCCCACAGACGACCCATCCCCACATGACGCTTACTGGGTCTGATAGCCAAATGGCAGACTGTAGTTATCACCGCATCACGTCAGAAGCCGAGTGGATCAAGATTTGGCAGCGGCATAAAGGTGAGAAGGAAGCGAAAGACTACGATCTCTTTTACAATCCCCTCGGGCTCCCGTACATCGATTTCGAGAAATGCATGGTCATTGCCGTCTTCCAGGGTACCGGCTGGAACAGCGCGGGTTTGTCAGCCAGCCAGATTCTGGAAACGAACGAACGCATCGTGTTACGATTCGAGAGTAAGAGTTTTTCGACGGCAGGGCCGGACGGCGGAGCCAAACAAGTAAGCGTCTATGCGTTCTTTTTGCTTCCTCGATCCAGCAAGACGGTCGTATTGGAGGAAGATGTCAAACGGACCAATGGTGGGCCTCCCGTGTGGAAGGAGCGAATCAGTCTGGCAAAGTGAAATCTTCGGCTGACCAGACGATTGTGGCAGGAGGAGCAATCTCTTTGGTTATCGCTTGGTTCGTTTACTGAATCAACCTCTCGGGCCATCGCGCAACACAATCACTCCCGCGGCGAATATGCTCATTCGCATTCGGGACCGACAGAACTTTGCCGGCCCGGTGATCGTTCATGGTCGTGATAGTGCCCAGCGCTCGGACTCT
>Ga0207109_1115_pt1 | contig 18343 bp, 18 predicted proteins | sample Alteio_BWMinHeat_73_FD_153584 | JGI IMG/M metagenome (GOLD analysis project Ga0207109, IMG submission 153584) | Enriched cells from forest soil in Barre Woods Harvard Forest LTER site, Petersham, Massachusetts, United States -... | ecosystem: Environmental > Terrestrial > Soil > Temperate forest >... | reverse complement strand
CAAGCAGAGAGTCGATGAGTCCGTCGTGACCGGTGCGCAAAGGAGCGAGCGAGGTTTTGGGTTGTGGGGTCAGATGGCGCGGTTGCGATCGAGCTAGTTGGACCTCGCGCTGGAGATCGGTCAAGGTCACATCGACATAGCGCATGGTCATGCCCGGATTGGTGTGGCCGAGCAGTTTCATAACCGCGGCGAAGCCCACGCCAGCACGAAGCATTTCCGTTCCGTAGGTGTGGCGCAACTGATGCGGGACGATACTGGTGGGCAGGCCGGCAGAGTGACAGGCCAGGTGCAAGTAATCGCGGAGGCGCGCGAGAAGAGAGACTCTGGATCCATGCCAGGCCAGGAGCCGTCCGTTGTCAGGCAGCGGATCCAGAGAGCGGAAGAAACGCAGACGATGAACGAGATCACGAACGAACGCATCAACGGGAACCATGCGTTCTGTCTTGAGTTTGCCCAGCGGTACGTGGATCGCCCACTGATTCGGGCTTACGGAGTGCAGGCAGTCATAAGATAGGTCAACACACTCGCCGATGCGCATGCCGGTATGGCGCAGCAACAGGAAGGCATTTCCGGCGAGATCGTTGCGCCGCATCAACTCCTGCTGGAGGATCTGATCCTGCTCTCGAGTGAGCGGCCGAGGCAGGTTCTGCGGTGTGCGTGGAATATCTTCGCGCCGTATCAGGTGCGCAAGTTCAGCAAGCTTGTGTGTCCAAGCCAACTCGTTCAAGACGGCACGCAAAGCGATGAGGCGTACGATGCAGGTTGAAGTAGCCAGCGGCGGAGTCTGTGCTCGCATACCCGCCATCCATCCAAGGATGTGGGGATCGCGCTGCAACTGCTCAAGACCTGTAACCTTGGGGTGTTTGGCGCCAAGATACACAAGGAAACTTCGCACAGCGAAGTCGTAGTTGCGCAGAGTGGCAGGACTGAGCGCTGTACAAATGGACTCAAGGGCACGGACGAAGGCCGGAGCCAGCGGATGCTGGAGCGGAGGACGGCGCCAACGCTTCACGAAGCGATCCTCGGCTGGGGATGGATGCACTGCGCTGCGGCGCGGGCATACTGAACATACACGTCTTGTGGAGACACTTGCACATAGTGCAGCGTCGTTTCGATGTCGGCATGACCCATCAACTGCATGAGGGCAGGCAGGCTGATGCCGGCGCGCACCATATCCGAGGCGAAGGTATGCCGGAAGCGGTGCGGGTTGGCGATCTTTACGCCGGTGGTGCGGCGATGATGGCGGAACAGGGAACGTAATCCGGCCGGCGTCATGCGTTGGCCGCGGGCAGGTCCTTTCAACACCACGAACAGTGCTGCTGAGCAGCGATCAGGCCGCTCAAGGCGCAGGTAGTGATCGAGTAGTTGGCGTGGTCTCCGGCGCCAGAGGCGGGAAGCGCATCTTGCCGCCCTTGCCGCGCACGCGGAGTTGGCCTTCGGATAACAGCACGTCATCGCGGTTCAGGGCCATGACTTCAGCCGAGCGCAGACCATGCATGAGCATCAGGCCTACGATGGCCAGATCGCGCGCGCTGCGAAAGCTGGACCAAAAGCGCGCCACCTCGTCGACCGAGAGAGGAACGATGGTGAGTCTCGGTTCCCGCACGCGCAGTCTGCTGAGATCGAACCTGGGCCGGCCGATCCCCAGTGGCCTGCGATGCAGGTAAACCTGATGAAAGCCGGGTGCGGCCTGACAGGGAGCATCGGGAAACTCGTTTCGGATAGCGCGATCGGCACAAGCCACGCGGTCGTTGATGGTGGAGGCAGATAGCGCTGGTTGCCGACTGGACTGGAAGCGGATGTAGTCAAGCAAGGTCGACTCGGTAAGGTTCGCCTCGGAGAGGTCGCCGGTATGATGAACGCCTTCCCACCAGCGGACGAAGTACAACAGGCTGTGCGCATAGCTATAAAGGCTCTTGTAGGCAAGGTGCCGGACGTGCTCACGGTCCAGGTAGCGGTTGATCCAGCCCACGCCCTGGCCGGTCTCTTGTTCGATCACATAAACGGGACTGTGTGCGCCTGACGCCGCCTTCTCTTGGACTACGCGGAACTTCATGGCTCTGCGGCCTCCATAAGGGACTGAAACTGACGCGCATCTCCGCCGACGACGAAGAAAGAGTTGGGATCGTGTCGTTCAGGCAGCAGGACGCGGCGAGTGGAGATACCGTGCGCGGCAAGGTGATGGGCCAGCTGTTCTGCTGCTCGCTGTCCACTCTGGTTGGCATCATCGTCGAATGCGATATAGACGATGCGTGGGCCGTCACATAGCTGCCGGAACTGGTCTATGTTGAGATGCGTGCCCAGCGAGCAGGTCACGTTGGAAAACCCCGCCTGTCGCAACGCGGCATAGTCGAACAGGCCTTCGACAAGAATCACTTCAGAGCAGCACCGTACCTTCTCCCACGCATACAAGCCACCCTTGCCGCCGGGCAGGAAGCGATGAGCGAAGGCGGTGCCGATGCTGCGGCCGTAGAGGTTGATGATGTGTTCGCCCTGGCGCAACGGAAAGACGACGCGCTGATAGAGAGCATCTGTGCCCTGGTTGTTGATCAAGCCGGCTTCTCGCAACAGCGAAAATGAATGGCCTTGGGTCGTGAGATGGTGGCGCAAAACTCCGCCTGGTGCATAGCCGATGCCCAACTCCTGGATTAAAGCAAGATCATGAAGTCCGCGTTGATGCAGATACTCAAGCGCTTCCGGATAGTACCCCAGCTGCTGCTGATAGAAGCCGGCTGCTTGCTCGAGTAACGCTGTGCAATCAGCTTCTTGATGGGTCTGTGGATCCAGATAGGCGAGGGCCTGACGGAATGATGCTTGACGGGACAACTGCACGAAGCGAATCAGATCGCCACCCTGCCCGCAGCCGTGGCAGTAGAAGACATCCTTGCGCGTGTTCACATAGAACGACGGCCGGCTCTCCTTGTGCAGCGGACACAGCCCGACATACTCGAAGCGGCCCGCCCGCCGGCCGGCCCAGTTCTGCCGCCGCAAGTACTCCAGCAGCGGCAGACCGCCCTTGAGTGTTTCCACATCGTGGCCCACGGCCTCTTCTTCGCCTCCGCAACCCAGTCTGGAATCACTCTTGTCTCGTTCCCAGGCAAGGATGGTAGGTGAGCCAACTTTTTTACAGGCGCAAGGGCCAGAGGATCTCCAGAGCCGAAGTCATCCAGGACAACGGGGCTGCCTGCGGATGGTTAGGATTACCTCGCTGAAGCCACCGAGCTACGCAAGCTGTGGCCTGTCGAACAAATGAAACTGCAGGCTCAGGACAGTCGACGCCCGACGACCAGCGACGAACGGTGGAAGCGTCGGGCACCCGATCACCATCCTTCAGCTTCGGTGCCGCCCTCTCCAATGAGCAGTGTTCCTTGAAGCGTTTCCACAATGCCTGACAGCGTGCAAACAGACTGAAATGGGTGTACGGAAGCGAAAACAGCGGAAGAAAAGTAAAGGTCGTGCCGCAGTCCGGGCAGCGGCCACGCCGAATCCCGATCCAGTCGTGATGCTCGTCGTGCGCCTGCTTGCGCCGCCGACCGTGACCAACAATCGAATCGCGCTTACAGATCGGACACAGGCGTATGATGATCTGGTCGCAGCCGTCGGCCCAGCAGACAGCAAGCTGCTCCAGCCCGGCCGGCACTGGGACAAAGAGGATCGTTACCTCAAAGGGGCTTCGCCGTCGACGTTGACCCGCCAAGATCTCAGCCGGCTGCGAAGCTCCTCCTCCTGAAGAAAATCCAACTGAAAGAGAATATAGCTTCTTACTCGCAGCCACGATCACATGGCTCAGCTTATTGGCCGGTTATCTCCCTGAATGTATCAATTGACAACGCTCAAGATGGCCTTGGAAGATCATCAGGCTACCTGCTTTGTGAGCTAGCACGCGCCCGGATCCCCTCCACTATGCAGTCAAGACCAAAATCGAATGCGGCATCCGGATTCTCAAAAAACGCCCCTGAATCCAACGACGCCGCCAAGTTCGGATACCGATTAGCCTCCGGCGTCAACATGAGTGCCAGATCATGAATCCACTTCTGTCCAGACTCACTGCGTTTTGCCACCCGTTGAAATGTGGCGTGCCCGCGCACGTGGCCGATCACAGCGAGAAAGGCGTGGTGCTGATCCCGTGGGGTCAGGCCCGATTCCGCCAATATCGCCAGGGCGGCTTCCATCCAGGTAAGTTCGTTTGGACCCATGAGGCTATGGCGGGTTGAAGTCGCCTCAAGGAACCAGGGGTGCTTTCGATAGATGTCCAGGCAAAGGCGCGCCCACTTCTTCAAGCGGACGTTCCAGGGTAATGAGGGCTTCCCGAAGTTCGCAGCGGAGTCGCTAGCCGAATCGATCATCATATCGAGCAGATCAGCCTTGCCGGGGAAATAGCGATATAGCGCCATGGTTGTGACTCCAGCTTCCCGCGCCACACGCTGCATTGTGACTGCATCGAGACCCTTTGCGTCCGCGAGCTGAATTGCGACGCGCGCAATCTGATATGTGCTCAATGCGGGCTTGGGGCCGCGGCTTGGAGGCGCCTTCTTGCCCCAGGTCAGATTAACGTCGCTCCGGTTTCCAGTTGGCATATCTCTTATTTCGAGTCTCTTATCCAAGGCTCGCTTAGATTTTCGCTCGGAGGGACTGCACTCTTGCGGTCCTCTTTAATATGTGTATAGTATACACAGTTAGGAGAAACACCGGATGGTCTGGGTTGTTTGCACGGTGGTGCTGTTCGGCGCCGCTGGGTTTCCAGCAGCGTTACTGATTCAAAGAAAGCTGCGGCAAGCGAGAACGGCGGCGGCGTTACAAATTGAAAGTGCCTGCGGGATTGTGGAGAAGCGATTTGTCAGAATCGGCGGGATAGACCAATGGATTGAGATAAGAGGTGAGGATCAAGATAATCCTGTTCTCCTCGTCCTCCACGGCGGTCCCGGCTGTTCCTACTCCATCTTCACGCCGCACCTGCGTTCGTGGGAGAAGCATTTCACCATCATCCAATGGGACCAGCGCGGCGGCGGTAAGACCTATGGCCGCATGGGCCCACGCAGAAGCGGTGAAATCAGTTTCGAACGGCTCACGCGCGATGCGTTGGAGGTTGTGGAGTATGTGCGCGCACGGTTAGGCAAAGACCGGATCTTTCTCCTGGCGAGTTCGCTTGGTTCGACCTTCGGAATACAGGTCGTGCGACGCCGCCCGGAGCTGTTTTATGCCTATATCGGCACAGACCAGAATGTCGGCATGCAGCGAGGAAGAGAAGAAGAGTTTTGCGAGGTGCTAAAGCGCCTGCACGCCCTTGGTCTCAGCAAAGGTGTAAAGGCTCTCGAGCGCATCGGACCAGATCCCACTGGTTGGAGTCCGGATGATTACAATACCGTCGCCCGCTGGACGATGGAATCCGATCCGGAAGGGCTCCGCCGCACCATGAAGCTGCTGAAGGACGCGGTCTGGTATGCGCCAGGATGGACGCTGAGGGACATCCGCGCCTTTGTTGCAGGAATGCGCCACACTCTGAAGAAGCTATTACCGGAGATTACCCAATACGATGCGTGGAAACCTGGCACCCATTTTGAAATACCATTCTTCATTTTTCAAGGTGAAGACGATGTGTTGACCACGCCGAAACTGGCGGAGGCCTTCTTCACTGACGTTGTCGCGCCCATCAAGCGCATGACATTGATTCAGGGGGCTGGGCACTTTGCAGCATTCATGCAGCCAAACAGTTTCCTGCGCGAACTTCTGGTTGACGTTCACCCATTGGCTGAGACGCGCAACCTGATCACAATTGATCAAACCTCAAGGACAATGCCTGGACTGAGGAGAATTCGAGCATCTACGGAACTTCGAAACGTGCAAAACGCCTAGTCACTCACCGAGGCCATTACTACGCGAACAGTTGGCCGTTTTCGCACGCTTCGGCGATGCAGAACCCGAGGGAAATCCCCGTCCCCGTGATCCCGTGCGTCTTTGCGCGGTCGTAGGGTAGATTCACGGCGTATCTCGTGGTGTGCACCAATTACGACGGTTCCTCGCTACAGGTGCCGTGTTTTTCTAAGCCCCCGCGAATGCGACGATATCCGCCAGCATGCGATCCGTGTGCGTGTAGGGCAAGCCGTGTGCCGCATTCTCGTATACGATCATCTGGCTGCCGGCGATGAGTTCGTGGGTAGGGCGGCCATGTAATTCGAGCGGCGTCGATTTGTCGATCTCGCCTTGCAGGATCAGCGTAGGTGTTCGAATCGTTCGGAGCTCGGGGCGGAAATCGGTTTCGTTCATAATCTTAAAGAGTTCCGAGAGCACCTTGATGGAGCAGCGGTCCAGGAACATGCGGCACCACCAGTCCATGGTCTCCTGCGAGACGGAGTTTTTGGGACTGCCAAAGAAGTCGGGCGCCGCCTGTGCCGCAACACGCGGAAGGTCCCGTCTGAGCAATTCGAGGGTCTTCTCGAGAGTTTCCCGCGATTTGCCGCCCGGGTTGTCATCGGTCTTCATGTTGAATGGCGTCGTAGGCGCAATCAGGACGGCGCGGGCGACCCGCCGGCCGCGGTGGCGGGTCAGATATCGAACAACTTCCGCCGCACCCAGGGAGTGGCCAACGAGGACGATGTTCTGCAAGTCAAGTCCATCGAGGATGGCGGCGATATCGTCAGAAAGCGTGTCGAAATCGTATCCCTGGCAAGGATCATCCGAGCGTGCGTGACCGCGCCGGTCGAAAGTAACACAACGCCAGCCCCGTCCAGAAAGGTTTATTACCGATGCGTCCCACCAGTCCGAACAGAGTCCCCATGGCGACACAAAGACTATGGGCCTGCCTGCGCCCCAATCCCGGAAATGAATCCTGGTCCGGTCACTTGTGTCAATCAGAGAGGAGCGTGGGGCGGCGGTGGCGGCGGGTTCTGTTGCGGCGGGTGCGAAGCTTCCGCTCGCCAGGGCCAGCATCATCGATTTCAGTGCAGACCGTCTTTGCATACCGGGATGCTAGGCCGATAGCGCGTCTGGCAACAATTACCTGCGAGGTAATGTTCGACGGTGCATAGAATTCGCACATGACAGATGCAACAACATCGGTTGGGACGCGGATTCGTGCCTGGCGGCAAACGCGCGGGCTAAGCCAATTCGAGCTGGCCAGCCGAGCCGGCTTCTCTGTGCGGCACGTGAGTTTTATTGAAACGGGGCGTGCCCGTCCGAGCCGTGAGGCGATGCTCGCCTTGAGCGAGGTCCTCGGCTTGCCTCTCCGTGAGCAAAACCGGCTGCTCGAAGCCGCCGGCTTCGCCCGCGTGTTTCGCGAAACGCCAATCTCCGCCGATGAGATGGCTCACATGCGTGGCATGCTCCAGTTCATCCTCGATCGGCACCTGCCCTTTGCCGCAGTCGTGTTGGACCGGTATTGGAACTGCCTGTTGACCAATCGGGCGGCCACCCGGTTTTTCAAAACACTGACATCGCCAGCCCTGAACGGCGGGCGCAACAACGTCCTGCGCGCCACGTTTCACCCGGAAGGCACGCGCCGCTGGATCGTGAATTGGCCCGAGGTGGAACGGCACCTGATGAGCCACGCGGAACTCGCATTTGGCTCAGCGGAAGATCCCGCCGGGGTCGCATTGCTGGCTGAGATCAGGAGCTACGAGAGCGCATCTGCGGTGCGGGACACCACACCGCCTCCTGGCGATCTTCTGCTTCCGATTCACCTGCATATGGGAGATCTCGATCTGCGGCTGTTCAGCACCATCATGACACTGTGCAGACCTCAGGATGTAACGTTGCAGGAGTTGAGGGTCGAGACGTGGTTTCCCGCCGATCGGGATTCCGAAATCTGCTGGCTTCGGCATTTCGCGGAGTGTGCTTCGCAGACGTGATGCGAGTCCCCCGGGCTTACCGGTGACAACACACCGCCGCTCATCGTAAAAGATCGCTTTGGAAACTAGGGGCAACCAACCATGCAAATCCGCTTTCTCCGTCAAATCCATTCAAGACAAGGGAATTGTCCCCGATCAGGCTTCCAGCGGATGATGTTCCAGGCCGTGGTATTCTGCTTTGCCGTTCCGTCATTATTATTCTGCGCAATCGCGTCCGCACAGAAGAAAGCAGAGTTCACCTCGCCCCTGCCGACCGGATTGCAACTCGATCCCGCTGGTGATGTCGTGGATCTCGGCAGCATGCCAATGAATCTCGTGCTGTCACCCAACGACGACAAAGCAGTCGTTGTGTTGAGTGGCTGGCGGGAGCAAGGCATTCAAGTCGTCGACCTGAAGAATCTGAAAGTTACTCAGACGTTGGCTCAGGACGGCGCCTTTTATGGCGCGGCCTTCTCACCTGATGGCCGCGAACTTTACGTTTCCGGCGGAAATACTGATAAGGTCTTCGTTTATTCGTGGCAGAACGGCGCCGCAACACTGCGCACGAAATTCGAATTGGAAAAAAGAAAGACGCCGGATGGAACGGGCTTAAATTACCCGGCCGGTATGGCTGTCTCGAAAAATGGGAAATTTATCTATATCGCCGAAAATGTCGGCGACCGGCTCGCAGTAATCGATGCAGAGACCGGTGCGATCGTCCAGCGTTTCCCCACGGACCACTATCCCTACGGTGTCATCTTGACCGGAGATGGGCATGTGTTTGTTTCCGCCTGGGGAGGGAACACTGTTTCCGAGTTCTGCAGCCTGCAGGACGGCACACTGGCATACGTTGGTCGCATCCAGGTCGGACGCCATCCATCGGCGATGGCGGCGAACGGAACGAAATTGTACGTTGCTCTTGCCGGCAGTGACCGCGTTGCGATCATCGATATGCAAACGCGCAGAGTCACGCGTTACCTCGAAGACGCCGCACCGGATGCACCTCCTGAAGGTAGTACGCCAAACGCAATCGCGGTGGATTCAACGGGAGCGCGCCTGTTCGTGGCTGAATCCGATAACAATGCAATTGTCGTTTTCAATGTGTCCACCGGAAAGATCCTCGGCCGCGTTCCCACCGACTGGTATCCAACGGCGGTTGTCGAAACCGCGGAGCAGTTGTTCGTGGTTTCCGGCAAGGGACACGGGACACATGCCAACCCCGACGGCCCCGTTCCCCTCACCAATTGGCCTGACGGCAATCCCACCGCGTACACCCTCGGGCAATTGAATGGCACGCTTCGCGCGCTGCCACAAGCGATGAGCGCGACGCAGTTTGCCGACTTCACACGCCGCACCGCAGCCGCGAACAACTGGCAGCAACGTCGCACTCCGCGACACTACCCACCCTTTCACCATGTCATCTACATCATCAAAGAGAACCGTACCTATGACCAGGTGCTCGGCGACATGACGGAAGGAGATGGCGATTCGAGCCTGGTCTATTTCGGCGAGTCTCTCACGCCGAATCATCATGCGCTGGCGCGCCGTTTTGGGCTGTTCGATCGCTTTTTTGTGAACGCGGAGGTAAGTTCGCAGGGACACATCTGGTCAACCGCCGCTTACGTCACCGATTTCGGCGAGAAGACGATCCCGTCTGCTTATGCCGGAAAACGTGCCGATGTGGATGGTGAAGAAGCCGAAGAACCAGAACGCGGATTTCTGTGGACACTCGCACTGCGAAGCGGCATAAGTTTTCGTGACTACGGCGAAATGGTCAAAGGAAACCCTGGCTGGCCGGTGACGCAGCCCGAATTGGCAGCCGATGTCAATCCGGACTACCCTCCTTTCGATCTGACCACCTCCGACCAGAAGCGCGCAGACGTATGGATCGACGAATTCAAACGCTACGTGCGTGATGGCAACATGCCGCAACTGGAAGTAATGTGGCTGCCCAACGATCACCTGGCCGCGGGACGTCCCGGCAAATGCACGCCGCGCGCGTGTATGTCCGACAATGACCTTGCGCTCGGCCGAATCGTGCAGGCGCTTTCTCACAGCGCGTACTGGAAAGACACCGTGATTTTCGTCGTCGAAGACGACTCTCAAGCCGGACCCGACCATGTCGATTCTCATCGCTCGCCATTCTTCGCAATCTCGGCATACAACCGGCCGGGCACGATCCATCGCTTCGCGAACACGACAGACGCCATTGCCGCCATCGAAGATATTTTGGGATTGGGTAGCCTCTCGAAGTTTGACTACTTCAGCCGCTCATTGACAGACGTCTTCGCGTCTTCGCCAGATCTGACGCCATACGATCCCATGACTCCACAGCAGGATTTGAACGAGAAAAACCCTCAGAACAGTGCTGCTGCGCGCTTGTCAGAAGGGCTGGATTTCAGCAGGCCAGATCGAGTCGACGATCGGCTGTACAACCGAATTCTGTGGCTCATGTTGAAAGGGCATGGGTCACAACCGGCCGTGAATAACCATGCGGCCTTGCATGCTCTGCAGCTACCCTAGTCCGCGCCAGAGTCAAAGATCCCTGATAGGAACGCACCTCTTCCAGAGCCAGACCGATAGAATCGACGTACCCGGATCGTCTTTCCGCATCCGCCATAAGAGACTCGCGTCAGCATATTTTAGAGTCTCTGCTCGATCAGGAATTGTTCCAAAATCGTCTTCATGGCCACGGTCCACTGGGTCCTTCAGAATGAGAGAATCTTCCATCCACCAGACGTTCGGCCGCGTGGCCTTCGGCCTTGATCCCGCCGGCTATGACGCTGCACGACCGATGTATCCCGACTGGGTTTTTGATTTCTTACGCGAGCGATGTGGTCTCGTGCCCAATACCGTCACCTTCGAGATTGGAGCCGGGACGGGGAAGGCAACTCGCCGATTACTGGAGCTGGGCGCCAACCCATTGGTGGCCGTAGAGCCCGATGAACGCCTTGCAGCCTTCCTGCGGGAAACGATTCCGGACGAAGCACTCACCGTCGTCGTTGCACCGTTTGAGGACGCCGTACTGCAAAAAGCCAGCTTCGATCTGGGTCTTAGTGCCACTGCCTTCCATTGGCTTGACGAGGATTTTGCTTTGGCCAGGGTGGCGGAGCTGCTCCGTCCGGGTGGCTGGTGGGTAATGCTCTGGAACGTCTTTGGCGATTCCGGTCGCCCCGATCCCTTCCACGAGGCAACAAGAAAACTTCTCGGCGCGCCGTTGAGCCCTTCGGCGGGAAATGGCGACGTGCCGTTCGCTCTGGATGCCGAAGCCAGGCTTGCGGCCCTGGAACGGACCGGTGCCTTCGACAACGTTGAGCACCGAACCAGCACATGGTCGCTCGCTCTCGATCCGGATCAGACTGTTGCACTCTATGCTACCTATTCCAACGTCAACATCCGTCCGGATCGTGAGGAGGTTCTTAGCAAGTTGCGTCGTATTGCCTGCCATGAGTTCCAAGGCTGCGTGACTCGCAATATGTCCACGAGCCTTTACGTTGCACGGCGGCGGTCTTAATCCTTCCCAGTTGCCGGTGGATCATGGATTCGGCACCGCCTCGCGAATCGCAGACCTCTCCAGGTAACGGTCTATTTGCGTCAGACAACCAGAAGTAAGCCCGTCAACGGAGACCAGCTCGTGCAGGACTTTGTTGCAGTGAAGCTTGAGGTTGATGTTGAAGTAGAATGCGGAAACCGACGGCGTGCGTGATCAGCAGCAGCGGCACGATCAGAGTCGGAAGGAAGAATGCGGCTCCCAATTGCCCTGCCAGAAGTCCTGAGTGAGCACCCTGGTAGAACACGTTGAGCAGGTCGGCTAAGCCGAAGAGGTTGAAGATCCATGCGACGGCAATCCCAGCGGCACTGGGCAGCAATAGCAGCGAAAGCAACGCAAGTATCGCGGCAATGAGGTCCCCGTAGGCCGTGAAATGCGCGAACGAAGCCGGCAGATCAGGTGAAACGACGCCGGGAACCAGCACTGCTAACCCGATGAAGCGAAAGCTGTGAAGTATGAGCAACGGCTGCAATGCTTCAGCCCGCGGCCTGAGGCGGAGGTCCGGCCAGATGTATCGAGCGGCAACTATGCTCCACGCGATCATGCTGAATGCGATGCTCACGAAAAACCAGATCATTTGTTGTGGCATGATGACTGTCTCCTTTTTTAGATTTCCAGCCGTTAACCGTGACTGGCTGCGGTAATTGGCGTCTTGCCGCGGTCAAGCGGCACGGCTTTGATGGCGTTTGTGATGGCGTGCTCGCGCCGCCACACCTTCGAGTCGGTCGCGAACTGGGGCGCCAACGGGAAAGGGCGCCGCAGTTCGCGGTCGTAGCGGTCCAGATCGAATCCGCGGCTGAGCGGGCCAAGTATGAATTGCACAAACTCGCGAACCCAATTGCCGAGGGTCCGGTGGTTTCGGGGCAGTGCCGCATACCGACGAGCGATCGTCTCGAAATCCTCAGCTGGGCGGCCCGTCATATCGAGCACGTCGGTGTTTGGCGCCCCCAGTTCGAAGGCGCCGCGCTTGTGATCGTCGATGTAGTAGCGGATGCCACTGAATACGTCGATCGGGTAGCCGCTCATTCGTGCAGCCTTCATGAACAGCCAGGCCGGGGTCGGCACGGCCTTGACGGAACGCCCGACGGCTCGGCCGATGGCCTTGGCCATTTCATCCGCGCCAATAAGCTCCGGCCCGGTGGGGCGGTAGCTTTTTCCGGCGTGCCGCGCTGGATCCATCAGCGCCGCGGCCGCGACTCGGGCGATATCTTCGTTCGAAGGTGGCGCGTTGCGGCTATTGCCGAAGATCCACGGAAAGATGCCGAGATTTGCGGACAATCCCATTGTCACCATGTAGTCATCAGCGAAGAAGCCCGGGTTGACGATCGTATGCGCGACTCCCGGCATCATCGAGAACAATCGATCGACCAGCCAATGCTGGCGGGTCATGAGCGACGGATGTGAAGGGCTCGCAAGCCATTGGGTCACGCCGACAATGTGCTCCAGCCCGGCCTCCTTGGCGGCGACGGCAAAGCCAACCGCGCCCTGAATCATATAGGGATCGAAAGGCGGACAATAATATGCCCGCCGGACGTCCTTCAGCGCATCGGCAACGCGCTCGGCGTCGCTCATGTCGGCGACCGCGATCTCGGCTCCCTGCGCCTTCAGTCGCGCGCTGCGGTCATCTTCCCGGTGCGCGAGGGCGCGCACGGGATAGCCGGCCTTCAGCAGCTCCGTCGTCACCACGCTCCCCGTCTTTCCCGTCGCACCGGTCACGATCATCCGTGGCTTGATCATGTTTGTCTCCTTCTCAGGCTCTTCCGCGGTAACGCGATCGCGAGAGAGTCATTGCTGCGCTCCTGGTCCGATCAATGCCTCAGCGGCATCAAGGGTCCGACAGGAATGTACTGGTGATCCATCAAGTGTTGCTTCGCCAGCGGCAAAGTCTCCATTACGGCTCGCGCCTCGTCCTCGCTCTTCGCTTCAACCAGGAAGACAACACCTCTACCATCGCCGCGCGAATACCACTCGCGGATTTTTCCATCGAGGTAGAGCTTTACCGTCGCCCGGATCTCCTCCGGTATCACGGCCATGATTTGTTGAGCTGTTACACCTTGCCTGGGAGTCTCAATGACCAGCACTGCGGTGGTCTTGGGTATAGCGATACCAGGCACGCCTGAAACGGCGCCGGACTGTGATTGCGCATCCGGCGTCGCGGGAAGCTGTTGTGACATGATCAAATTCTCCTAGGCAGGAACTCCTGCCCTTGACGTAAGCCCTCGTCAAACAACGAGAGTCAAAACAGGGCAACGAGAGTCAAAACAGGGCCCCCGGGTTCAATGCCCTCAGCGGCATCAGCGGTCCCACGGCAACGTACTGGTGATCCATCAACCGTTGCTTCGCGAGCGGCAGCGTTTCCATGATGGTCCGCGCCTCTTCCTCGGTCGTCGCCTCGACCAGGAAGACAACGCCTTTTCCGTCCCCGCGTGAATACCACTCTCGGATCTTCCCATCAAGGTAGAGCCTGACGGTTGCCCGGATCTCTTCCGGTATCACGGCCATAATTTGGTCAGGGGTTACGCCCTGCCTGGGCGTCTCAATAACCAGCACTGCGGTGGTCTTAGGTATGGCGATACTGGGCACCCCCGAAGCGGCGCCGGGCTTTGATTGCGAAACCGACGTCGCGGGAAGCACCGCCATAAGAAGAAGCATCATGAACTTCATTGCGTTCTCTCCTCGGTTCAATCTGGTGTGTCGTTCCGTTACTTATGAGAGTACGTTCGTACTCTTTAGTTGCAAAAAAAATTCACTTCTCCGCGAAGCACTTGATGAAGAAGTTTCTCGCCTCCGCCAGCCTCTGCTCACGTCTTTGGGCGTCCGGAATCACGCGAACCATCATCAACATCCCCGCCATGCTGGGGAACAATAACCTGCATTTCGCCCGTTTTTCTTCTTGCGTCTTGCCGGGCATGAATGGCGACAGGCGCTCACGATAGGCTTCCAGCAACGCCTCAATGCGTTGGCGCACGGCCAACGGCTTTCGTGCGAGTTCCGGACCCAAAGCGGCGCGCACGCAACCCGATCCCGGTGAATTCGCGTGGCCTACGCTCAGATAGCGGTCGATGATGGCCCGCAATGCCTGACCTTCGGGCGCCGACTTCGCAACCTCCTCCATACCTCTCCCCGTTTCGTCGAGTGCTCGTGCCACCGCTTCGACGAACAGATCGTCCTTGCTCTTGAAATGCCGGTAGAAGCCTCCTTTTTTCAGGCCCACCTTCTTCATCACCGTCCCAATGCCGCTGGTGTCCCCGCCGCGCTCGCGGAAAGAACGTGCTGCCACAGATAGAATTCTCTCGTGGTTCTTGGCTTTGTGTTCTGGCGAATACCGCATCCATAAAGAGTACGGATGTACTCTTTACCTGTCAAGGTCGAGGGGGCGCGTCTCAGGACCGGCGGGCATGTGCCAAGAGGGACATCGTCGAAAATGCCATCTGGCCTGGTGAACTTTGCGCTTTGAGGATAATTGGGATCGGTGGTGCCGCCAATGTCCTTCCAGCCGTTTGTGAGACCAGAGACATTTTCTTGTGGTCCCGTCGTTGCGCTCGCAATGGGAAGCGAATTCTGGTCCAGCACCTGATAAACGATGTCAATCTCGATGCCGTAATATCCCGGCTTGAACCCATGTTGGAGTCCGGTTCCCTGTTGAAGAATCGTCGGAGGTGCCTTCACCAGACTAAGCGAGGTCGGCACCTGCACGTCTCCCGGTCCGGACCCGCCAGACTGACAACTGCCGCTCTCCACGTTCACATATCCACTTCCCGAGCCACCTGAGACGCCGGTGACCGATGGCGATGAAGAGGTAAGTTGCGATGAGGAACTGGCCTTGATGATGCTCGTAGCGCCGATCGTCCAGTTGTAGGTGGCACTGCCCCAACCAGCCTGGGTTCCGCCACTGCATTGGCCGGGCCCCCCAGGATGCGTCCCTTTTCGTCCGGGACTTCATCCTGAATGAGTTCGTTGATACTGATTTCCCGGGTCTCGTTGGGGGCGAGAGTGTACTTCTTATGCCAGAGACTGGCACCGCTTGCAATGCCGACGCCAAATACCTGTGGCTTCTTGCTGTGATTGAAAAACAGCAGGTGCGATTCGGAGTCTCCTTCCACTGACCACGGATGAATGCCACCGTTGTTCTCGTCCTTCTCGTCTTTTCAAGAAGTTCAACTTCATAGAGACTTCCATCGCTTCTCGATACGGCTTTGCCCAGTACCTCGCCCGGCTTCTTGTCTGTTTCGACGAAAAGCGACTGAAGCAAGCCGCTTTGCGAAACTGTATCGCTCAACGCGAGTTCCACAGACCGTCGCGGCGCAATGGTCAGTTCCCGGATCGTGACCTTTTCGGGGCTGTCCCCGGGCGCGGCGGAGACAGGAACATCGCCCGGTTGCGTGGCCGCAATGGAAATCGTGACATGAGCGGGAGTGGTGCCGAAGTTGCTGAAAGAGATGCGCGGCTTATAGACACCGTTCGGTAGCGCATCCTGAGCGCCAAAAGGAACGCCTGCAAACACGCTGTGGGGGGAGTGGATTTCCGCCGGATCGGCGAACGGAATCGCGCTAAACACAAGATCCTGATTGCGAAGATGGGGGGCGAGGCCAAACGCTGATATAGCTCCTGGACCGCCATCTGTAACAAGTTCGTACCCTTGAATGGCACTTGCCTGATGCTGACCCATGCGCTGAGCGTAGGACCCCATGTCGGCAAAGGGCTCGCCGGAGCAACTGGAAACCACCGACGTGGCATAGGGAGCAATGGTGATCGTCGCCGGTTTCGGCTCTGCCTTCTCAGATAGGCAGCGCAAGGTAACATGCTGCTCCCAATTCACAATGCTGGTGATGGCAATGAGTGCGGTTCCAGCCGCTTCGTCCGCCACTCCGCGAAGGGTTGCTGAGCCGCTAATAGCGGGCATGGCAAGCTCTTCGTCTACATACGAAGGCAGGGACGAAATAGACTTTGTGAGTAAAAGTTGGGCGGCGACGGCCATCCCCCTGAGGTTTGCGTCCTGAGTAACTGTAATGCTGCCGGCGCTGATCGGGTTGGCGGAATGAATGAGAAGGGATTGCAGCGGGATTTCTTGCTGCTCGTGGGGCGCCAGCTTCCTGTGAACAGTAACCACATCGTTCACATTCATATGCAGCCTTGCCGAAAACTTACCGTTAATCCGTTTTCGTAGCTCCGCCGCAACAGCACTTGCGATCGCGTGAGCGGCGCGCGCGTCTGGATGCCGATCCCAGGGTAGACGCCACGCCGAGTCAATCTTGACCACGACGTGCGGCATGCACCCATCGTCGAGAATCCGGCGCTGCAATGTCTGTTCCGGCGGATCCTCATCGTCAAACTGCAGCACGACGAGGAGTGGGGTCGTCCTATGTGCCCGCGCCAGCTCACTGGTGGCGCAAAACACTTCGCGGGTGACCGTGACGCCGCGCTCGACCGTCGCGTCAGTGCGGTAGGGCACAAGCAGCTTCGCGAGCAATCCCAGCCGCGAACGCCGTTCGGCTGGCAGCCAAACAAGACCGGGGCCGAGATGCGGCCGATTCTCATCGAGGTTTCTGCCGAAGAGTGCCAGCATGAAAAGCGAGACCACGGCTACGGGGCGGCGAAAATGTGGCAACTCCCTCTGAAGCCTCAAATACGCCTGGTCATTGCCGTAACCGTGGACAGCCAGATTCGCAGTCTGCATCCCTAAGATTGCGCCGACCTGCGCCGGTACGCTCTCCTGCCAAGTAAGTCCCTCACCGAACATTACCGACTCGCCGGTAAACAAAATCGTCGGCCGCTCGGGATCCACAGGCTCATCGACGCGGTTGACGCGATATCCGGCCGAGTCGATGGCGTAATTGACGACTCGCCCCCCGATGGTCTTGTACCCGTTGTGTGCCGGCACCCAGGTCCAGCCAAGTTGTGGATCAGGTCGCCGGCGCGGTTCTTCATCGGGCAAGAGCCATTCAGCCGGACCCAGATGTACGTGGCGCAGCGCCAGCTCGCTGGCCCCGATCGCCAATGCCGTCGCCATAACGAGGTGGAGCGCACGTGCAGGCGCTCGGGCCGCGAAGCGTCCGGCGCGCGGCCGCGCAAACAATGCGAGCCACGCACCGAGGATGACCATGCACAATCGGACGAAGCTTTCTATCGCCACATACCAATGGCGCGGCAACAAAAACGATGGCACAAAGTGCCGGTCCAGAAATCGCTGATTGGCGATAAGCGCGCTCGCGAGGAACACAGTTCCGATGGATGCAACCACGATCTCAGCAATCACACGTGCCGCGAGATGGTCGGGACGGCGAGTCTCAGGCACCGGAAGCGCCTTCCCCAATGCTCATCTCGAAATTATGCAAGAGATGATGGCCGACCGGCTGAACCCCGCAAAACTATTACAACTCAGTGACAAACCCAGTTTCTCGAATCAAATATATTTTGAGGCTGGATGGACTCCGCTCGGCCCCATGAGCGTGCCACAGCATTCGATCGGATGCTGACTCCTCTGCATCGTTGGATTTGGAGCGATGCCGGGCGTCGCGCGCAGAAGCTGTTGCGCTTCGGCGAGACCGAAACCGATGGCGGACGCGATATTTTGCGCGCTGCCGAAGTTACCACAGATCCTCTCTTACGAAGACTCTATTTGGAACACGCGATTGACGAATTTCGTCACGGCGTTCTGTTCCGTCGACGGGCAGCAGCACTTTTGAGTGACTTCTCTTCGCGTTCTAATCCGGGTTTTCAAGGTGACTGGTTTGCGCCGGGGGGCCACGGTCTGGATGACCTGCAGGTGGACGATGAGTCGGACCAGACTATGCTCGCCTTCCTTCATTTATCGGAAAGGGCAGCAGCCAGCCGCTTCACCGTCTATCGCGACGTAATGGAGCATGATCCGCGGACACGCGCAATTTTCGAAGAGATCCTGCACGACGAAACTTTTCACATGAATTACACCCTTACCCAACTCGCACGGGTAGCGCCCCAGCAACATCAG
>Ga0207109_1106_pt2 | contig 18451 bp, 18 predicted proteins | sample Alteio_BWMinHeat_73_FD_153584 | JGI IMG/M metagenome (GOLD analysis project Ga0207109, IMG submission 153584) | Enriched cells from forest soil in Barre Woods Harvard Forest LTER site, Petersham, Massachusetts, United States -... | ecosystem: Environmental > Terrestrial > Soil > Temperate forest >... | reverse complement strand
ACTTAAACATGCGAGGCGAACCCCAACAACCCGAAGATCTCCGTGACCACAATTGCATTGTCTTGCGCGAAAATATGGAGGATGTAACGCGGCTGAAGTTCATCATGGCGAATGAGCGGGGCTCAACGCAGGTGAGAATTGCTGGCGCGCTATCAAGCAATGATGGCGACGTAATTCATGCTTGGGCACTGGCCGGCCTAGGACTGATAGTTCGATCGGAATGGGATATCGCTGAAGACCTTAAGGCCGGCCGGCTGCTGCGAGTTCTAGAAAGATGGCGACTACCGCCCGCTGACATTTACGCGCTGTATGAAAGTCGTCACGGCCACTCGGCGCGCGCACGCCGATTTTTGGAATGGCTTCGCGAAGCGTTGACGCCGGTGCCGTGGCGCACGTTGTAAATTGTGGCACTTGCCGCGGATGAATTCGGTTGTAACCCGATGGGAAGTCAGGTGGATGCAGCTATCAAGCGCGTGCAGCTTGATGTCCGTTTCTGCTTCGGTCGGAGGTGCCTACGCAATCCACGCCGCGACGATCTCCCGGGCCAATGACTCCGCCCACAAGCGATTACGCCGCCGCCCGGTTGGAGTTGTGCCTATAACCGCATTCGTGGACATTTCTCACTCTCATCTAGCCAACGATCACATCGGACTCGGCGAAATAACGTCGCCCTGGAATTCTGCCCTCGGCGGACTGGTACGAATCAGTTATAGCGCGATGCCCAAAATGTAGCGCCTGCACCGAGAGTGAGTCAGAGCCAAAATTGCACATCGAAACACATTTGACCGCGATCAGTAAGCGCACAGATATCTTGTCTTCCGTCGCGCCCCCAAAGTTCGCCGAACCAAGGCTGCACGGATCAGCAAATCGGACCAAACGCGCTCTACCTGACCGTCACCGGCAGCTCGGGTGACGGGTCCCACAAGTTCGTACTCGGTTGAGGGACCCCGATCGGCAGTTCTGGATCCTGGCTAGTCGCTGGTTCTCGGATTGGCGCGGGACACTCCTTGTCGTGAAGCCCGAACCGGTGCTTGGCTGGGCATCGGAAGGGATGGAAGGCCTATTGGCGCTGGAGGTCGAAAGCGCCGGCCAATGGCGGTAGGCGTCCGATCCGGGATGAGCTCAGACTGTTCATTAGACGCATGGCCTCGGAGAATGTCCTGTGGGGTCAACGGAGGATCCAAGCGGAGTTGGCGAGACTGGGAATCAAAGGTAGTGTCCAGAATCTTTCGCACTCTGTGACGGCGGCTCCCGCGTCGGGTTAAGCGGTCTGCACGGTTAGGGTTCTCTGCTTCAGCAGGTCCATGTTGAGGTAGCGTTTGGTCGACCAGCGCGTGCCGGCGATGTGCCTCAACCTGGCCGCGGCCAGGTTGAGGGCCGAATTGCCATCGGGGAAGGCGCCGACCACGCGGGTACGCCTGCGGATCTCGCGCATGATGCGCTCGAGGGGATTATTGGTCCTGATGCGCCGCCAATGCTCTTCGGGAAAGGCGTAGTAGACGAGCGGGGACTGTCAGGAATCTTGTGTGCGGGGCCATAGTGAGGGAGGGGAAAGGAGCCTGCTATGGCGATCAAGAAGGAAGTTCTGGACGAGCTGCTGGCTGGAGCGGAGGGCAAGGACGTATTTGGCAAGGACGGTCTGTTTGATGACCTGAAGAAGGCGCTGGCCGAACGAATGTTGAACGCCGAGATGGATCACCATCTGGGACAGGAAACCGGCGAGGGCAGCGCTGATCGCAGCAATCACCGCAACGGCTACTCGAGGAAGAAGGTTCTGACCGATACGGCGAAGCTGGAGATCGCGGTGCCGCGCGACCGGGAAGGAACCTTCGATCCGAAGCTGATCGCCAAGTATCAGCGCCGCTTTCCCGGCTTCGACGACAAGATCGTGTCGATGTATGCCCGTGGCCTGACGGTTCGGGAGATCCAGGGGCATCTTGTGGAGATTTACGGCATCGACATCTCGGCGGACCTGGTCAGCACGATCACCGACGCCGTGCTGGAGGAAGTCGCCGAATGGCAAAGCCGGCCGCTCGAAGCCACCTATGCGATTGTCTTTTTCGACGCCCTGCGGGTCAAGGTCAGGGATGAAGGAACGGTACGCAACAAGGCGATCTACCTCGCCCTCGGCGTCCGCCCGGATGGCAGCAAGGAGCCCCTTGGGCTGCGGATCGAGCAGACCGAAGGCGCCAAGTTCTGGCTGCGGGTGATGAACGACCTCAAGGTCCGGGGCGTCAATGACATCCTGATCGCCACCGTCGACGGCCTCAAAGGGTTCCCCGAGGCCATCGGTGCCGTCTTCCCGCAGACCATCGTTCAAACCTGCATCGTGCATCTGATCCGCCATTCCATGGGCTTTGCCTCGTGGAAGGAGCGCAAGCCGGTCACCGCGGCCCTACGGGAGATTTACCGGGCCAAGGACGCCGAGACCGCTAAGCAGAAGCTCGATGAGTTCGATGCCGGGCCCTGGGGGGCAAGTATCCCGCCATCGCCCAGAGCTGGCGGCGTAACTGGAGCGAGGTAATTCCGTTCTTCGCCTTCCCCGAGCCCGTCCGCCGGATCATCTACACGACCAATGCCATCGAGAGCCTCAATGCCAAGCTGCGCAAGGCGGTCAAGGCGCGCGGCCACTTTCCCAATGACGATGCCGCATTGAAACTGCTCTTCCTGGTCTTGCGCCGGACGGCACGAGACTGGAAAATGGCCCCGCGTGAATGGAGCGCTGCAAAGACCCAGTTTGCCATCATCTTCGAAGATCGATTCTTCGCAGCCTGATGGATAACCAGGCCCCGCACACAAGATTCCTGACAGTCCCGACGAGCGTTTCGTCCACCGCCGTCTGCACGAGTTCGGCCGCCTTGCCGAGCCGCATCTCGCGCAGCCGCGCGACGACCTCCGCGGCCTTGCGGCGCGCGGCGTCCAGGCTCTCCTGGGCGTGGATCGCCTTGAGCATGAGGGCCACTTCACGCAACTTGCCGGCCGGCACGAGACTGGAAAATGGCCCCCCGCGAATGGAGCGCTGCAAAGACCCAGTTTGCCATCATCTTCGAAGACAGATTCTTCGCAGCCTGATGGGTAACCAGGCCCCGCACACAAGATTCCTGACAGTCCCTCAGTTCGACGCCCGTCAATCCACGGCCCTTCAGATGCGCCAGGAACGCGCTCCAGCCGGCCTTGTCCTCCTTGGCGCCTTCAACGATGCCAAGTATCTCGCGATAGCCCTCGGCGTTCACCGAGATCGCGACCAGGAGCGAGACATTGCGCACTTCGCCAGCCCAGCTGCGCTTCAGCACAATCCCATCCAGGTACAAGTAGGGGTGCTCGCCCTCGATCGGCTTTCCCCGCCAGGCCTCGATCTGGGCGTAAATCTTCTTGTTGAGATTGGAGACCGTCCCAGGGCTCACTCGCGTGCCCCAGAGCGCTTCGGTGATATCCTCGACCCGCCGCACCGAAACACCTGCCAGGTACATCTCCATCAGCGCCTCTTCCACCGAGCTCTCCCGCCGGCGATAGCGCTCGATGATCGCCGTCTCGAACGTCCGCTGGCGCAGCTTTGGAACCCGCAACTGGACCGGACCGGCCTTGGTCTCAAGCTTGCGCTCATAGCTGCCCGACCGAAAATCCCGCCGGGCTTTCGTGCGCTCGTAGCGGCCCGCATTGCACAGCCGGTCCGCCTCAGCCTCCAGCAACGCGTTCAACGTCTCTTCCACCGTCCCGCGGACGATGTGCCCCAAATGCTCCCGGACCCGCTCGTCGTCGATCCGGATCACGTTGCCCAAGTGATTGCCTCTGTTATCTTCTCCCATGGTGGCTCTTGCTCCTTCGGTTCAACTGATTGCCTCGCAAACAACCAGCTTAACCAGAGCGGGAGCCACCGCCCAAATCTGCGAAAGATTCAATACGTCATCTAGTCAGAACCCAACACACTGGCAGACTCCGGATCGGTTCTTGAGATCGGCTTCTCAGGGCTTGCTTGTACAGGCTCTGGCCGCAATGCCTCGAGGTCATGGTGCTGGTAAAGGCGGCCACTGTTATCCAGTGGCATCAAGCGGGCGTTCGGCTTTAGTGGCGGTGGCGGTCGAGACTCTGCCGTCTTGGTCGGCCACGTGTTGATTGCCAAGTCGGAGATTTGATTCGCCAGATGCGCGAAGCCAATCCGCTCTGGGGCGCGCCACGCATCCATGGTGAACTCGTCAAGCTCCGGATCCGCATTGGGCAGACAGCCGTTGCTAAATATACGCCTCGGCATCCCCACCCACCCTCTCCAAGCTGGCGCACCTTCTTGAAACCGCATGTGGAGGCGATCGGCGCCATCGATATTCATCGTGTCCAGCGCCACATTTCAGACGCTGTCCGTGGTGATCACCCTCGGACACGACCGCCGGGAGATCGCTCCTTTCGAGATCACACGGATCCGACACAGCTATGGCTTGCCCCCAAGTAACTGAGGCCTTTCCGTGGGACCGCGCCCCTCGCTACCTGCTGCGGGACCGGGACGCTGCGTATGGCCGCAGATTCCGTGAGCGCGTCCGAGTGGTGGGGTCTTGAGCAGGTCGTCAACACACCGCGGTCCCCCTGGCAGAATGCGTACGTCTAGCGCGTCATCGGCCCGATCCGCCGAGAATGCTTGGGTTACCCAATCATCTTCAACGAGGGACACTTGCGGCGTGTTCTCTCGTCCTACGTGGACTGCAACCATCGGTCCCGGACACACGTCGCCCTCGCCAAAGATTGCCCGGAGGGGCGCCCGATCCAGAGTCCGGCTGCTGGCAAGATAATCGCCATTCCCCAAGGTGGCGGCCTGCACCATCGCTATCAGCGAGTCGCCGCCTGATCTTCGCTGGCGCAATTCTGTCTCACAGCGGACGAGGCATACGGCCGTTATGCGATCTCCATTTCAACGACCAAATGTCGGACGAGGTCCGCCCCGCATTTCGCTGACTGGCCCGCTCCCCGTAGCATAGAACCAGATCAGGAGATCGCTTCGTGCGACTGCGGTTCTTCCTCCCGGCACGACTCGCAGTACATGGAGCTGTAATAGGGACAATAATCGATTGAGGGCCGATTTGAAGAGACCAATGTGATCGATGTCGTTTTGGTTCCCGGCCAGATGTCGCGGCGCCATGTGAAGATTGCACATGCGTCAAATCCAAACAGGTCGACACAGCGGCGCGCCGGTTACGTGATCCGCTATATCGGTGCCCATGTGACCCAGGAACGCGATTTCCTGGACACAGCGACGCTGGTTCGCGGCACGAACTCATTTGGAAACTTAGAACTTGAAAAGACGCCGGCAGGCGAGTCCTGTCCGACGACGTTGCCTATCGTCAGCGGCAGTGGAAGGTTGAGCAGGAAAACATTGCCGCTTCCGCGCGGCGGGACGGCAGTGCGGGCGCCCAGCAATAAGGAAGCAGGAAACAGCAGTCAGCAATGGGCAGCTTAACGAAAAAATTAATCATCAAATTAGCTTCTGATTAATTGCGCTTCGCCCCAGCTGATGGCTTCTTGGACATGCAAGGGAAGCCAAATCATTGGCCATCAAAGCCCCGTCGATCGGCCAAATTAAAGTGTGAATGACAAGCCATGCTGGACAATGAGACACGGTCGATAAAATTAGCGGATCTTGAAACGCCCTGTCTTCTGGTCGATGACACTCAGGTAGTGCGAAATGTCGCCCGCCTGAGGACACATCTCGACGAGTTGCGCATTCCCCTGCGCCCTCATTTGAAAACTGTCAAATCTATGCAGGTCGCGCGCCTTATGCTCAGCACCCAGGGCGGGTCGGCTGCCGTCTCGACGCTACGAGAGGCTGAGCAGTTTGCCGAGGCCGGCGTTAATGACCTCCTGTATGCGGTCGGCGTAACGCCGAACAAGCTGGATCGAGTCGCCGCCATCCGCCGGCGGGGCGTGGATCTAATCATCGTCGTGGACAGCGTTACCGCTGCCGAAGCAGTCGCCGCCAAATCGCGCGAGGAGAAGGTGCCCATTCCCACGCTGGTAGAGATCGACAGCGACGGCCAGCGGGCGGGCATTCCGGCGCACGATCTTCCGCAGGTGGTTGCCGTGGCCCGCGTTCTTCACGTAGGCGGCGCCCAGTTGCGCGGCATCATGACCCACGCCGGTGCGTCCTACGATTGCGTGGGCATTGCTGCCCTAGAAGCAATGGCCGAACAGGAGCGCTCGCGTGCGGTCGCCTGCGCCGAAGCCTTGCGTGAGGCTGGCTTGCCGGCACCGATGGTCAGCGTGGGTTCGACACCGACCGCTCTCTTTGCCCGCAATCTGCAAGGCGTAACGGAGATGCGTGCCGGCGTTTTTCCCTTCTTCGACCTTGTTATGGCCGGCCTCGATGTCTGCAAGATCAACGAGATCGCGCTGAGTGTGCTGGCGACGGTGCTGGGCCATCAGATGGAGAAAGGCCAGATTTTGGTCGACGCCGGCTGGATGGCCATGTCGCGTGACCGGGGCACCGCCAGACAGAAAGTCGATCAGGGTTACGGAATCGTGTGCGACCTAAGCGGCCGGCCCTATGAAGACCTGATCATGGTGGACGCCCATCAGGAGCAGGGGCTTCTTGCTCTAAGAGCGGGAAGTAAGGCGAACCTGCCACAGCTGCCGCTGGGCTCCATGATTCGCATCCTCCCGAACCATGCCTGTGCAACCGGCGCCCAGCACGAGCTGTATCATGTCGTTCGCCCCGGCTCGCAAGAAATTGTCGCGACCTGGCCCCGCTTTCGCGGCTGGTAGATGCACGGCTTGCCGCCCGACACGGGTATGGTCGCTCCAGTTCTCGCCCTTGCCAAGGATGGTGGCGTCGTAGATTACGGCGACCAGATCGCATTGCCGCATCCCCGGCTTCATTACTTTGCGCACGCGTTCGAACACGCCTTCGATGATGCGGCAACCTGGCGCATATAGTCGATCTCCGCCGGCGATTTAGTTACGCGCAGCCAGTTCACCAGTGAGGTTGCGTCCTTGATCCTGGCGTCGGCCGTCGTTCCTCTTATCGGGGCTGGTCAAGACGCCGCTACGCCGCGTCCGACCTAGACTGACGAGCCTCTGCGCGCGTTCGAAGGAATTTTCCTGGAGCTGGCTGGTACCCATCGCTGATATCACTGCCCGATGTCCCGCACATTCTATATCGGCAAGCCAAGCCAGAAATTCTGCGATACAGAGGAGGCTCTACACGAAGGACCGGAATCCAGGCTGGAAAGGGCCAGGCCAGGCAATACCTGCGAGGATATCACTATCGCTTTCTATACGGCCATCGAGCGCCACGGCCTTCGTAAAGATAGCCGCAGGGGATACTCGATCGGTTTGTCCTATCCTCCCGATTGGGGCGAGTACACTATCAGCCTTCGGCGCGGCGACCATACGAAGCTCGTGCCCCGGATGACGATCCATTTCATGCCGAGGCTACATTTCCGGAACTCGGGCTTCCAGATCTCGGAAAACATTGCGATAATTGAGTCCCGCCATGAATGACTGGCCAAACTACCGGGTGAAGAAATGGTAATAGACTGACAGTGAAGGAAAGGGCAACGACCATGTTTGCCGCAACCGCAAAGTCTGAAACGGTGAGTCCGGTCCGCCACTTCGACGCCAAGCTAGACGGTGGTTTCAAACGAAAGCCTGTGATCGGCCTGATCACGCTTTCAACCGACTGCATCACTGAGCATGAACTTCACCTGACGGCGCCGGCGGACAAGATCGTGATCTCCGCCACCCGGATCATGACGCATAAGCCGCCCAACATCGGACGGCTGTTCCGCCTGTAGGCACAATGCGCACAGTTGCGATCGGCGGGCTTGGCGCCATTGGTCTTGAAGTGGCTCGCCGGCTCGATAAAGGCGTCGAGAATTTTAAGCTGATCGCTGTCTCGGCGCGGGATGTGCCCGCGGCCCGGTCCAGGGTGGCGGCATTCCGGTCTCCTCCCCCTGTGGTGCCGCTTGCGGAACTGGCCGGAGCCGATATCGTGATTGAAGCTGCGCCCGTCGCAGTTTTCGATCAGATCGCCGAACCGGCCGTCGAAGCGGGCCGGATCCTCATACCGGCGTCGGTCGGTGCCCTTCTCCAGCGGATGGCCCTCATTGTCCGGGCCGGGCAGACCGGCGCACGGATACTACCGCCGACCGGGGCATTGTTGGGTCTCGACGCGGTGCGCGCTGTCGCCGAAGATGAAGTCGCCAGCGTACTCCTGGAAAGCCGCAAGCCCCCGAAAAGCTATGCCGGTGCCCCATGGCTGTCGGCACATCCTGTTGATCTTGATGGTGTGAGTGCTCCGCTTTGCATTTTCGAAGGCAGCGCGCGTGAGGCCGCCGCCGCATTTCCTGCCAACGCCAACGTCGCGGCCGCCCTTGCGCTGGCGGGCATAGGCGCCGAGCGCACGCGCGTTGTTCTCTGGGCGGATCCGGGTTTGCAGCGCAACGTGCACATCGTGCGAGTGGACTCGGCAGTCGCGCGATTTACCATGACGATGGAGGGCCTGCCTTCACCCGCCAATCCGCGTACCAGCCGCCTCACGCCTCTCTCTATGATCGCAAGCCTCAGGGGCCTTGCATCAGCGCTAAAGAGCGGAAGCTAGTACGCTGCGGCTATTTCGACGCCTGTGGCGTTATTGAATAGGACTGGCGGCTCAGGATACGGTGGACCATTGGTTTGAAAGCCTCAGGCGGCTTCGGCGTGAAGCTCGCGTCGAATGCGACCTGATCATAGCGCGCGCACTGTCGTGATGGGCGACAATCCAGTGCGTGCGCTCCGCTACATAGGTGCAGAGGATATCGGCGGCGAAATTCCCATGATTCTCCGGCGCCAGGTCATCAACGATATCATGCAGAAGGGCGGCAACGACCATTTCCTCACCCTCGCCGGCTGCTAGCGCGAAGATCGCCGTCTGCAGGGAATGGACCAGCCTATCGACAGGGAGGCCCAGCGCGTGATCGTCCATATTCTCCATGGTGCGCAGCACCCGTACGGAAACGCCCGCGATGTGCTCCCTGTCGTAGCTCGCGATAACGGCGTTGTCGTAGGCGGTTGCTTCGGCATTCCCTTCATAGTGCGCTGGCAATAGACTTCTTCAACAGCCTGCTAGACTCAATTCTTTCAACACGACGGTATGGCCGAAGGCTTTAGTGACCTTGCCAGCGCGGTCGTCGGGCCCACCTGCCCAGCCGCCGTTCCATCTGGTGCACAAGAGCTGTGCCGCCAAAACTCATGGCAAGGAATATCGCACCAACATCGTATATGGCTCGCCTCGACGCGCCCGGACGCAATTCACGAGAAGTAACTCTGTGATTAACATGCACCTTACTTGACTATCGCATGCACCGTGAGACGATGCGCTACTCTTCCATCGACCGGTTATCTGGTGAAATACCCGTCACACATCCACAAGATCGAAAATTACGCGATCGAAGGAGAGCACGTCGATAAATGAAATGTTTTGCCGACAACAGACCCATGGACGTTGTGTTGGCTATCTATCGTTGGATCGCGTAGCTCATGCGCAATGTCTTGATCACCGGATCGATCGGATTTGTTGGCAGTAATCTCGTTAAGCGCTTTGCCGAGGCCGGCGACCATGTCGTCGCACTCGACCGCGTTGCCCCGGATCCTCTTTTACGGTCGTATCTCGGATTGTCGATTGAACGGGTTTCCTTCATTCAGGCCGATATTTGCGATCGACACTGGTATCACGCGCTGCCATCTCAACCGATCGACCTTGTCGTGCATGCCGCCGCGGTCACGAATGTGGCCGAAGGCGAGGAGATCAGCCGGGCAGCGGACGCTATCTCGGTCAACATCGGGGCCACAGCGAACGTCATTATTTGGGCACTTTCGGCGCAGCCAGCCCGGGTAATCTACATCAGCAGCAGTGCAGTCTATGGGGCCATTCTCGATGGACGGGAGCCGATCGACGAGAGCCAAGCGAGGCAACCGATCAATCTCTACGGCGTCACAAAGGTGGCAGCCGAGCAGATTGCCTTCCGACTGGCACGGACATCACGACTGCCTCTGATCGCCGCACGATTGGCGGGCCCTTTTGGACCTATGGAGCGGGCTACCGCGGATCGCACACGACTCTCCCCCATTCACGCTTGGTGCGAGGCGGCAGTACGCGGTGAGATACTCACGATTCATCGGGGATATCTCCCGCGCGATTATGTTTACGTTGCAGACACCGCAGCGGCGGTTTACCAGCTGGCAACTGCACCATTGCTCGATCATGAGGTGTATAACGTCTCGGCCAATACTGCGATAACCTGCGATGAAATTATCGCAACACTCCGGCAAATTGTTCCCGCTTTGCGTTGCAGCCACGTTGACACCGCTGCGGTGAATTTGATTGCGCGGCCAATCTCGAACAAACGGCTTCGCGACGATACCGGCTGGAAACCGCGATACGATTTGCAGAGTGCGCTTGCCGAATATGTCGTCTGGCTGCGTGAGATGCGAGCGAACTGAGAACGCTTCATACTGGATTGACGCGACCAAGGAGGAGAGATGGACGTCACTGCTCGTCTGGCCAGTTTTTCCGCCGGACTGTCCTATAGCAAGCTTCCGCTCGACGTCCGCGAACAGCCACGGATGTTTTTGCTAGACACCATTTCTGTCGCGCTCGGCGCCTGCGACTTCTTCAAGCGCAACAATGATCGGTTGCTTCAGAACTATCTCGCCGCCGTCGGTTCACCCGGCCCTGCAACGGTCCTTGGTTACGGCTTGAAAACATCGCCGACGCTCGCCGCCTTTGCGAACAGTACCTTGGCGGAAACGCTCGACTATCAAGATTCGCAGATGGACGTGTTGACGCACAATGGCACGCCGATCATTCCTGCCGTGATCGCAATGGCGGAACGCGTGTCGGCACCTTGGCGCGATATTGCTACCGCCATCATTGCGGGTTACGAAGTTCACACGCGCCTGCTGCGTACCATTCAGCCACGGCATTGGTATGCCGGATTCCAGGGTCTCGGCACATTCGGAACCTGCGGCGCAGCGACCGCGGCCGGCCGCCTGCTCGGACTAGACGCACGGCACATGAAAGGCGCTCTCACTGTGGCGGGTGTGATTATGCCGGTGTCGAACAGCGATAATGTGTTCAAGGCATACACGATGAAGGCCTGTATTCCCGCTCAAGCGGCGAGCTGCGGCATTTTGGCGGCTTATTTGGCGCAGGCCGGCTATGAGGGCGTTCCGCTGGAAGGGGATCCACCGGAATATAACGCGCCGTTGCAAACTCTGGTCGACGGCGCACCGAATCTTGAACTTGCAATCGAGGGTCTCGGCGAGGAGTGGCATTGTCGGCGTGTCTGTTACAAGCCTTATCCCATCGGCCACCTTATCATCGGTCCGGTTGAAATCATTCTCGACATTCTCAAAGAACGGAGCATCGACCCGGCGGAGATCGAAAAAATTGACGTCATTACCTACAAGCATGCCGTGGTTCGCACCGGCAAATATTCGTCGCCCGAGAGCACCTACATCGATGCTCATTTTTCCATTCCCTTTTGTGTCGCGGTTGCGTTGATCGATCGTCAATTGACGCCGCGACAATTATGGAAGGATCGCGTGAGGGATCCCAAGGTACATGAGCTCGCGTCTCGCGTCATGTTGACGGAAGATCCGGAAATGAGCGCTGCTTACCCGAAGAAGTGGCCGGTTCAGCTTATGCTTCAACTCCGCAATGGTGAAAAGATCAGCCGGCGCCTGGACGAAGTGAAATGGTCGCCGGAGCGATTGCCGACCTGGATGGAGTTGGTGGAGAAATTCAGAATGCTGGCCGATCCGCTGATCGGAGGGACGCGCGCCGCGCGCGCCGTGAACCTGATTGCCAGCTTCAAACAAAGCGACACACTGAAGCCGCTGCTTTCACTTCTGGTCGTTGAGCCCCTCCGGCGGCGCAGCAGAAGTAAAGGAAAAAATATCAAGCCGAAGGGCAGAAGCAAAGCCGCGCCGCGAAGCGCGATCCGGTCAGCGAGCGTCGGCGGAAAGCGATAGGCTCTTCTCCGTAACCTAATATGCCGCTTGGCCCACTCGGTCGGGGTCGATCCATGAAGAAGCAACGTCGGACTTCCCGCTTGATGAATGAGATTTTCCCCCGTCTCCAAGATTATGCGCTCACCCTTGCGCGCGCGCCGATAGTCGCGCGCGAAGTCGGGACGCTGACTGCGCCGCCCTCGATGCCACCCGCTGAGTCAGGTTTTAGGATGAACCTCCAGGTTTCCTTGTTGTCATGAGGTGGGAAAGCACGTGCATCGGAGAAATAACGCTACCCCTAAGTTGTGTAAGTGCGGCGGCGACCGTGATCATGCCCCCTGACTTGCCATCAAGATATAGTTGGAGACCCACTTGGCGAAAATCGTAGATCAGATAACAACAGAGGTCATTGCGCATCGTTTCGCCGCCGCAGCGGACGAGATGATGGCAACGCTCATCAGGACCGCCTATTCGCCCAACATCAAGGAGCGGCGGGATTGTTCGGTGGCGATTTTCGACGCGGCTGGTAATCTTGTCGCGCTCACCGCCATCGCACCCGTTCACCTGAGTTCGCTACTCGGCCTGGTTCACAAACTTACCCGCCGGTTTGATGTCAGCGCTTTCAAGCCAGGAGACGGCTTCCTCACCAACGATCCATATGTCGGCGGCGGTTCGCATTTGCCGGATATCACTCTCGCAAGTCCGGTCTTCGTTGACGGCCGCGTCGTGGCTTATGTCGCCAACCTCGCTCATCATTCGGATATCGGCGGCAAAGTCGCTGGCAGCGAGAGCGCTGACTGTACCAGTATTTTCCAGGAGGGATTGCGTATTCCTCTGGTCAAGTTATTGGATGGTGGCGCGATCTGCGGCGACACGATAGGCTTCGTACTTTTGAATTCCAGAACGCCGCGCGAACGGGAGGGCGACTTGCGCGCGCAGATCGCGACCAATGCGCTCGGCATCCGCCGCGTTCAGGACATCTTCAGCCGCTTTGGCGCCCCAATTGTGGAAGCCGGCATCACGGCGCTGCTGGACTATTCGGAAGCGCGCACCCGTGCCGAGGTGAAGAAGTTGCCCGACGGGGTCTACGTCAACGAGGATTTTCTCGACAACGACGGCGTCGGCGACGGTCTGGTCCGGCTAAAGGTCACGATCACGATTCGCGGCGACTCGATCCACTTCGATTTCACCGGCACCGATCCGCAGATCCGCGGCGCACGCAATATGCCGCTCGCCGCCACGCAGTCCACGGTATACTACGCCGTTAAGGCCATCACCGATCCGGCGCTTCCGCCCAATTCCGGATATTTCCGCACGATCGACATTACGGCGCCGGAAGGCTGCGTCCTCAATTGCCGGCCGCCGGCCGCAGTCGGCGACCGCAGCGCGACCGGCAACGTATTGGGCGACGTCCTGTTGGGAGCCCTCGCGCAAGCCACTCCCGACCGCGTGATGGCGGGCTGCGGTCCGCTGGCCGGCTTGATCTTCAGCGGCGTCGACCCGCGCAGTGGCGAATACTTCGTCGACTACGAGACCTACGCGGGCGCGTCGGGCGGACTTATCGACCAGGACGGCCGCGACGCCGTCCGCGTGCATATTTCCGGCGCCGCCAATCTCCCGATCGAGTCGGTCGAGCAGGAATTCTCCCTTTCAGTCGAGCGCTACGAGCTGATCGCGGATAGCGGGGGTCCGGGAAAATTCCGCGGTGGCCTCGGAACACGGCGCGACATGGTCATGTGGTCCGAGCAGGCGCGACTGGCTGGTCGCGGCCTGCGGCAGATCCAAGGGGCACCGCCGCTTTTCGGCGGCAGAAAAGGAAAGACCGGGCGCTTCGTTCTTAATCCCGGCGGCAACAAGGAAACTAAATTGGCGGGCTCCTTTTCGGAGTTAGCGACCGAGCGCGGCGATGTCGTGCGAGTTGAAACCCCCTCTGGCGCAGGCTACGGCGATCCGCTTGACAGAGACCCCGCGCGCGTTGTTGCCGATGCCATCGCCGGCAAAGTCAGCATCGATGGTGCGCGCCGCGACTACGGCGTAGTCCTGCGCAACTACGAACTCGATCACGACGCAACGACCGCCGAACGGGCTCGCCTTCGCGACAGGAAATTAAGCCATGGTTGAGGGATACGCGCTCGGCGTGGACGTCGGCGGGACTTTCACCGATCTCGCTCTCATCCGTATATCGGATGGCGCGGCCTTCTATCACAAGACGCCCTCGACGCCCGACGACCCCTCCCGCGCAATCGGCATCGGAGTGCAGGAACTGCTTGCGCGTGATCACATTGCGCCGGCTGCTGTGATCTATTTCGGCCATGGCACCACGGTGGCGACGAACGCCCTCATCACAGGAAAGGTCGCCCGCACCGGAATGATCACCACGGCGGGGTTCCGTGACATTTTGGAAATACGTCGTCAACGTCAGCCGCACAATTACGACATCCGAATGCCCAAGCCTCCGCCGCTTGTGCCGCGGCATCTGCGGCGGGAGTTGGAAGAGCGTACCTATCTCTACGGCGGTGAGGATATCGAGCCTGACCTGGAGGCCCTGCAACCGATCCTGGCCGACTTCGCGCGCGAAGGCGTTGAGGCCATCGCAGTCTGCTTCCTGCATTCCTATCATAACCCGGTGCACGAACGCGCTGTGGTTGCTGCGATCCGCAGGCTCTATCCGGGGGCATTTACATGCGCGTCCCACGAGGTTCTAGCTGAATTCCGCGAATTCGAGCGCATTACAAGTACAGCGGTGAACGCTTCGCTTGGACCCATTATGGAGCGCTATCTCACACGTTTGGAAGAGCGGGCGAAGAGTATCGGCATCCCGGTTCCACACATCCTGCAGTCGAATGGTGGCGTCGCCTCCCCGCGGGATGCGGCGACCAAACCGGTCCGCACCCTGGTCTCGGGGCCGGCCGCCGGCGTCACCGGCGCCGTCCACGTGGCCGGAAAATCCGATATCATCACATTCGACGTTGGCGGAACGTCGACCGACGTGTGCCTCATCGAAGGCGGCCAGCCGCTCGTTGCCCGCGAGCGCCTGTTCAACGGACACCCGGTCCGCTTCCCGATGACCGACGTTCACTCCGTCGGTGCCGGCGGCGGCAGTATCGGCTGGGTTGATGCGGGCGGCTTTCTCCACGTCGGCCCACAGAGCGCCGGTGCCAATCCCGGGCCGGCTTGCTTCGGATTCGGCGGGTGCGAACCAACGGTGACCGATGCGAATGTCGTTCTCGGCCGCCTGCCGTCCTACGCGCTGCTCGACGGTCGTCTGCCGATCAAGGCGGATCTGGCGTCTTTGGCGATCAAGGAGAAGATCGCCGAGCCCATGGGGATGAGCGTCGAAGAGGCCGCCTTCGGCCTGCTGACCATCCTCAATGAAAACCTGGTTCAAGCCATCCGCGTCATATCGGTCGAGCAGGGTTTTGATCCAAGACGATTCACCCTGGTTGCGTTCGGCGGTGCGGGCCCCCTGCTCGCCTCTCAGCTCGCACGCGAACTGGGCATCTGCCGCGTTCTGGTACCGGCGCATCCTGGTCTGCTCTGCGCGCTCGGATTGCTGATGGCCGACGCTCGCTCTGATTTCAGCCTGACGCGGATCGCGCCGCTTGCGGCGTGCGGAGCGGACGGGCTCAATGCCGCATTTTCAGAACTTGAACGGAATGTCGCAGCCTGGTTCGAATCCGAGCAAGTCGACCCCGCGAATCGCCGGACCCACCGGGGCATCGACATGCGCTATATGGGCCAAAGCCACGAACTCACCGTTCCGGCGCAAGATGGCAATTTTCGCGCGGCTGACCTGCAAACGCTTGCCACCGCATTTCGCCAGGAGCACGAACGCATCTACGGTTACGCGCCGGAGGCGCCCGCACAGGTCGTGACATTCCGTCTTATCGCGTATGCGCGAACGAAGACACCACCGGTCGTCGTTCGAAAACCTTCCGGCCAAGCAGCAGCGACGGTCAAAAGCATGCGCCGTGTTTACTTCAAGGAGAGCGGCGGGTTCGTCGATTGCCGGGTCTATGATCGCGCGCGGCTCGCGCCAGAGACGCGAATTGACGGCCCGGCTATCCTCGATCAGATGGACACGACGACGGTCATATTGCCGGACCAGCGCGCTGAATTCGATGACGCCGGCAACCTGATACTGACCTTTCGATAGTTCCGAAAACTTAATTCGGACGAAACGTACGACGCATTGCGGTCGTCTTGCGAGGTGGGACAATGGCAAGAAAGTACCCTCACTTTAAGCTGTGGTTTAAGGGCGAGATCGTCGAGCCCGAGCGCACCAATGTCAGCGTGTTCACATCGGCCGCGATGCGGCGCGCCAATATCTATGAAGGCATCAGATCGTATTGGAACGAATTAAACGCAATCTGTTCGTCCAGATACTCGATCTGCACATTCGGCGGCATTTTCAGAACGTACGGATCATGCGGATGGCTCCTCCCTACACGGCAGAACAGCACAAAGCTGCTGTGATCGCATAGGTGAGCAGCAACGGATTTCGCGCGGACCTGCATCGCCGTCTCGTGACTTATTTCGCGACCCCGGCGATGCGAGACAATACAAGCCGGAAGGAATTGAGATCGGGGTTTGGGTTGCGGGAGGTCAGCGATTGCATCGCGGCGGAGGAACGCGATCGCACGCCGAGGCGATGGAACGCGGGGCTCGCCGTGCGCTAGGCGTCTGAATTATCCTTGGTTCTGCGTCCAACGGTGCCTGGCCAACGAAAGGGCTTCTGATGGCTTCTCCTATTCGAATCGGAAATACAATCGCCGGCAACTCCATCTTGAAGGCACGTGCTCAATTTCCAGGGGTTCAGGATCTGACATATCTGGACACCGCGTCACGCGGCTTGATGCCGGCAGAAGCAAAATTGGCGGTCGACCAGCAAGTGGATCTTCACATCCGAGGCCGCATCAACAAGGCACGCATGTTCGAATTGATCGAACGCGTCCGCACCACATATTCAAACCTGATCAAAGCGCATCCGGATGAGATCGCGTTTACGAAAAACGTCTCGGAGGGATTGAATATGGTAGCAAGCGCTATTCCCTGGCGCGAAGGCGACAACGTTATTCTGTGTCCGGAATTGGAGCATCCCAGCAACCTATATCCCTGGCTTCATCTCAAAAAGCGGCTCGGCGTCGAAGTCAGATTGCTGCCGGCTCGCGTTGGCCAAGTTCCCGTGGACGACATGATCGCCGCGATCGATCGCAAGACACGGATCGTCACCTGCTCCTATGTAACCTTCGCGCCTGGACTTCGGACTGACATGACGCGGCTGGCCGAGGAATGCGTCGCACGCGACGTGATGCTGCTGGTCGACGCCGCCCAAGGTGTCGGCATTCTCGACATCGATATGGATCGGGTCCCGATTTCCGCCATGTCGGTGTCGACGCAGAAAGGCTTGCTCGCCCTATACGGAATGGGCTTCCTTTACGTCCGGAACAATTGGGCGGAACGGCTTCATCCTCCATTCCTGTCACGCTTCAGCGTCGATCTTGGTTCCGCGCACGAAGCGGCCGGCGGGAGCGATGACTATACGTTGATGCCCGGAGCGCGCCGTTTCGAAATCGGAAACTACAATTTCCTCGGCGCGGCTGCGGTAGAGCCTGGCCTGAAAATCATCACCAGCCTCACGACCAAGGCCATCGAAGATCATGTTCTCCGCCTGAGTGAGAGGCTGATCGAGGGGCTGCAAGTCCTGGGGCTTCCCCTTTTCGCGGCACAGCCCGGAAAACATCGCGCCCATATGGTTGCAATCGGTGACGCGATCGGGCCGCAGCATGACGCGACGGACGACCCGGCCATGCAATCGCTGTACAAGACATTCGACGACAATGGGGTGCGGCTCACGATACGACGCGGCATTCTGAGGGTGTCTCTACATCTCTACAACAATGAGGAAGATGTTGATCGGGTGATCGACATCGCCAAGAGCTGGTGCGCACGGCCGGGGACGGCGATCCGACCGTGAGAGGCCTTGAGGACGTCGCCGCGGTGACCGGCAAGGAGGTGACACTACTTGTGGCGAGCGGCACCATGTGCGACCTGGTCTCGCTGCTGTCTCATACCGGTCGCGGCGGCTAAGTGTTGCTGGATCCGGACTCGTCATATCTTGCGCAGTGAAATGGGCGGAATTGCGCGATTGGGCGGCCTATTTCGCCGCGCCGTAACCGCCGAACGCAGCGTTCCGGACCTCGCGGCCTAGTACGAATCCATCAATCGACGTCTAGCTTCCAATAAGCTCGTCACGGCGCTGTTTTGCATGGAGACGACTCATAACGGCGCCGTTGGCGGCGTTCGCTCTCGGCGTTCCCGCAGCGGAGATTGCGCGCCACTGCGATAGCATCGCTTTCTGCCTCTCCAAGGGCCTCAGCGCACCGGTCGGCTCAGTTGCTTGCGGAACGGCAGCATTCATCGAACGCGCCCGCGCCTCTCGGTGGGCCAATACGGTAGGCCCGCATCTTAGCCGCGA
>Ga0207109_1113_pt1 | contig 18467 bp, 15 predicted proteins | sample Alteio_BWMinHeat_73_FD_153584 | JGI IMG/M metagenome (GOLD analysis project Ga0207109, IMG submission 153584) | Enriched cells from forest soil in Barre Woods Harvard Forest LTER site, Petersham, Massachusetts, United States -... | ecosystem: Environmental > Terrestrial > Soil > Temperate forest >... | reverse complement strand
TTGCGGATTGCGGTCAATTGCTGCGTGAAATCGGCGAGCGCGCGGCCTTTCGCGGCCTGCGCCCAGTTCACCCAACTGATTTCGTCGTCCTGGCAATATGCGTTGTTATTTCCCTGCTGCGTCCGCGCGAACTCGTCGCCCGCCGTGATCATTGGCGTGCCTTGCGACAACAGCCGTGTCGCCAGCATGTTGCGCATTTGCTTCTGCCGCAGGGATATGGTGAGCGCGGTAAGGAGTGAGAGGGAAAGGGCGAAGCGGGAGATCGGCACGGTCAGTTCCTTCGAGTCTTGAAGTGACAGGACGATGGGAAGTTACAGGCTGCAGGTGGATCGAGCAAGCGAATGTTGGGCATGGAAAGCGAATGGAGCGATCTTGCGGGCATGGGCGCACCCTTCGAGGCTCAGGGTAAAGCAGTGCTGCGCCCGTACAAAACCGGTGGCGAAGGCCGGCGTATGGGTGTCGGGGAATCTAAACCCGCACCCTTTCAAAATGCGAAAGGGTGCGGCACCCAAAGGCCGGTTGGATTGTTGAAGGTTGTTGCTCGCGGGTTGTTCAGGCGCGGTTCAGCGGGGCTGCTGAAGATTGGGGTTGAGGGTTGAAAGGAGCGGTGATGACTGAGATTACGGTGATGTTGGCGGTGAATGATGCGCAGGCGGCGGTGGAGTTTTACAGGAAGGCGTTTGGGGCGGAGTTGTACTGGACGGTCGGAGATTCGGGGCACATGGTGGCTGGGATGGCGATTGGCGGAGCGCGGTTCTTTTTATCTACGGAGTCGCCGGAGTTTGGAACGCGCGGGCCGTCGTCGGCGGGATTTACGACGGTGAGGATTGAGTTGTTTGTGGATGATCCGCTCGCGGTGCAGTCGAAGGCGGTTGCGGCGGGAGCGAAGCAGCATAGCGAAGTGAAAGAGCACAAGTATCCGGTGGTTGGGCCGAAGCCGATTGGAAGAATGTTGCAGGGAGGCGTGGTCGATCCATTCGGGCACATGTGGTTGATCGGGAAGTTTTTGGATTAGCGCGAGGAACGATTCCCTCCAGAAAGTCGCTTGCTTGTTCGCTCCGTGCGAAGGACAATCGGCGGCACTTGCGGGCGGAAATTTCTACTGAACGATTCTGATGATTGGAGGGATGAACGTGAAAAGTTCACGGCGAGATTTTTTGGTTGGAGCGGGCGTTGCGGCCGGTTTTGCGGCGGGGATGGGATTGGCGATGCCGCGCGAAATTTTTGGCGCGGTGCGAGTGGATGAACCGAGTGGCAAGGCGATCGATCCGGATGCGGCGCTGAAGAAGTTGATGGAAGGGAATGCGCGGTTTGTGAAGGGGCAGGTGAAAGCGGCGGGGCGGAAGCCCGAAGATTTTAAATTGCTGGCGAAGGCGCAGTATCCGGAGGCGATTATTGTGAGCTGTTCGGATTCGCGCGTGGCGCCGGAGATTCTGTTCGATACCGGCGTGGGCGATATTTTTGTGATTCGCGTGGCGGGGAATGTTGTGTATGGATCGGGCGTGACGGTGAAGGGGAGCATCGAGTACGGGGTGGCGGAATTGAATGCGCCGCTGATCGTGGTGCTGGGGCACAGCGCGTGTGGTGCGGTGAAGGCGGCGATTGCGCATTTGCACGATAAAGATTCGTTGCCGGGGGCGATCAACGGGTTGGTGGAGTTGGTGAAGCCTGCAGTGACGCAGAGCGCGGGGATGTCGGGCGATCCGCTGGACAATGCGATCAAGAAGAACGTGGAGATTGGAGTGGGGAGATTGAAGACACTTGAGCCGATCGTGGGGCCGAAGGTGAAGGCGGGGAAGGTGAAGGTGGTGGGCGGGGTTTATGATTTGGCGACGGGGGCGGTGACGTTGGTTTAGGGGGCGGTCAAGGACGAAACGCTCAAGATCTAGAGATCTTGCGGACATGGGGCGCAGCAGTGCTGCGCCCGTACAAATCGTAGCCAGATTCGCAGGGTGGGTGGCGGTGCATCTAAACCGCGCAAACTGGGGAGCGATCGCGGTCAGGGTGATTGTCGTTTCGATTTGGGTGGTGCGGGGTCTATACCCGCACCCTTGGAAAGCACAAGGGTGCGGCACCCAACGGCCGTCGTGGCGTGAGATTTTTTGATGGCGTGTGGTTTGGTCATGGAAAAACGGTGAAGTCGATACGATTGGTGGGACACACGCCGGGGCCAGATGTACGAGTCGGGAAGACGGGGCCGGACAGCGGGGAACGTCGCCGCAGGATTTTTTTGTTGTCGCCGGCGAATGCGGCGGGGACTCGTGCGCGGATGATTTTGCGCGAGGAGGCGGCGTTTCCGCTGGCGGTGCAGCTTCGCGAACAGGGATTGCCGCTCGGAGAGATTTTCAGTTTCATCAGCGGATTGTATTTTCGGGGGAAGTTGGCGTACGCGCGGGCGCATGCTGCGCCGCCGAGCGGGTTGCCGGGGATTGTGGTGATTACGGCGTCGGGTGGGCTAGTGTCGCCTGATCGATTGTTTCGATTGGGCGATTTGCGTGAGATTACGAATGGAGATATTGCGGCGGGAGCGCCGGAGTATCGGGTGCCGCTGGAGCGGGATGCGCGGCTGCTTTATGAGCACATGGGCGAGAGCGAGGTGGTGTTGCTCGGGAGTGTAGCGACGCCGAAGTATGTCGAGCCGTTGCTGGAAATTTTTGGCGAGCGACTTATGTTTCCGCAGGAGTTTGTGGGGCGCGGGGATATGAGTCGCGGCGGGTTGATGCTGCGGTATGCGGCGGAGATGCGCGAGCTAACGTATGTGCCGGTGGCGGGGGCGGTGAGACATGGGACGCGGCCGCCGAAGTTGCCGAAGATTGCGAAAGTAGTTTCACAGACGGAAGAAAGTCAGAACCCAGATTCTGTGAAGACCAGGCGCGCGTCACGCAAGGGAGACTCAACGAAACGGCAAAAACCGCACCCTTTTAAAAAACAAAAGGGTGCGGCACCCAAAAGCCGACCTGTAGTCGAGGCGGTGATTTTGGTGGGAATACAGGGGGCGGGGAAGAGCACGTTTTACACAGAGCGATTTTCGGAAACGCATGCGCGGATTAATCTGGACGAATTGAAGACACGGGAGCGCGAGCGGGAATTTTTTGAGGAATGTTTGCGCGAGAAGCGGTCGTTTGTGGTGGATAACACAAATATGAAGGCGGCGGACCGGGCGAGGTATATTGCGGCGGCGCGAGAGGCTGGGTTTCGCGTGGTTGGGTATTTTCTGGAAGCGAGTTTGAAGGATGCGATGCGGCGGAATAACTTGCGAACCGGAAAGGCGAAGGTTCCGGTGGCGGCGATTGCGGGTGCGTTGAAGCGGCTGGAGCCGATGCGCGAAGAAGAGGGCTTCGATCAGATTTTTGTGGTGAAGAGTTTCGATGGCGGGAAGTTTGAAGTCGAGGAGATGAAATGAGAGTGGCGACGAACTGGATTCGGACGAGTGCGCGAGTTGCCGGCGTGGGATTGTGCGCGTTGCTGAGTTGCGCGGCGGCGATGGCGCAGGTTGGCAAGCCGGAGAAATTGGAATGCGAATCGCTCGTAACGCCACTGGGGATGGACGCGGAAAAGCCAGTCTTGTCGTGGCAACTGCGCGATACACGTGATCGTGCGAAGCAGACGGCGTACGAGGTACAAGTGGCGTCGTCGAGCGCGAATTTGGCGGCGGGGAAGGCGGATGTTTGGGACAGCGGCAAAGTGGAGTCGAGCGATTCGATCGGCGTCGCGTATGGCGGACCTGCAATGCAGCCGAGCAAGCGATATTTCTGGCGTGTGCGTGTGTGGGATCGCGACGGAAAGGCGTATCCGGCGAGTGATGCGACGTGGTGGGAGACGGGAGTACTGAAGCAGGAGAACTGGAAGGCGAAATGGATCGGGTTCGAAGAGGCGGAAGAACGGGCCGTGCGCGAGTCGGGCGCGAAGTGGGTCACGAATGCGGATACAGGGTCGGAGAAGAAGGATAAGTCGAGCCATGCCTTTCGATTTCATTTTTCGGTGAGTGGCGCGGTGAAGCATGCAGCGTTGTATGCGACCGGGCAGGATACGACCGCAGCTTGGGTGAACGGGAAGCAGGAGATGGAGACCGAGCCGCTGCCTCCGTATGGGCATCAGCCGTGGAAGACATATTTCGTGCACGACGTGACGAGCGATGTGAAAAGCGGCTCGAATCTTCTCGCGGTGGAAGTGATTCGCTATGGAGGCACCGGGCCGCAGGCTCCCGACATCAGCCAAACGCCGATGAATGCGCTGATTTATGTGGAGAAAAGCGACGGATCGACGGAGATTTTCAAGACGGGCGATGCGGGGTGGAAGGGCGCGTTGAACGTTTCAGGAGCGTGGCAGCAGGCGGCGTTTGATGATTCGAGTTGGCAGGATGCGATTCCGTACGTAAGCAAATCGGCGAATTTTGAGGACGCGGGAGTTTCCAGGCCTTGGCCGACCGGGACGGTGAAGTCGTTGCGGAAAACTTTTGATGTGGCGAAGCCGGTGTCGGCCGTGCGCGTGTATGCGACGGCGCTGGGCTCGTACAAATTATTTGTGAATGGGAAAACGGTAGGCGATCAGATTTTGTCCCCCGGGTGGACGGATTTTCGCGAGCACGTGGTGTATCAGGCGTACGACGTCAGCGACTTGGTGAAGCAGGGGAAGAATGCCATCGGCGCACTGCTGGCGCCGGGATGGTATTCGACGCCGCTGCAATGGCTGCGGGAGAGCAACAACTATGGCACGACGCCTCCGGCGGTGCGCCTGCAGATGCGGATCGAGTATCGCGATGGTTCGGCGGATGAGATTGTGAGCGATGCGTCGTGGAAGGCGGATTCGTCGTCGATTCGGTTCGCAGAGATTTACGACGGGGAGACGGATGACGCCCGCAAGGTGCAAAAGGGATGGGATACGGCGGGATTCGCGGATGGCGCGTGGAAATCGGTGGAGGTGATTGAACCTTGGCTGGGCGTTGGCGACCGGAAGATGGCAGGCGAGCCGAAGATCGAGTGGCAATACTTTCAGCCGATCCGGCGCGAGCGCACGTTGACCGCGAAAGCGGTGACGGAGCCGTCGAAGGGAGTTTACGTTTTTGATTTTGGGCAGAATTTTTCGGGAGTGGTACGCATTCGGACGAAGGGCGCCGCGGGAACGGATGTGAAGCTGCGGTTTGCGGAAGTGTTAAATCCGGACGGAACGATGTACGTGGAGAATTTGCGGACCGCGAAGGCGACCGATCATTTTATTTTGACGGGAAAGGGTGAAGAGGAGTTTGAGCCGACGTTTACGTATCACGGATTCCGGTATGCGGAAGTGTCGGGGGGGGGCGAGCAAGCCGCGCGTGGAGGACGTGCAGGCGGTTGTGTTTCATACGGATGCGCCGTTTACGGCGGAGCTGAAGACGAAGAGCGACATGCTCAACAAACTGTGGAGCAACATTTTGTGGGGGCAGCGGTCGAACTTTGTGGGGTTGCCGACGGATTGCCCGCAGCGCGATGAGCGATTGGGCTGGTCGGCGGATGCGCAGGTATTTTGGCGGGCGGCGAGCTACAACATGGATCTGACGGCGTTTTCGCGGAAATTTAGCGGCGATTTGCGCGCGACACAGGTTGGGACGGCGATGTTTGGAATTTATGCGCCGGGGACGAACCTTATTAATCCGGGATATGGAACGGGATGGAGCGATGCGGGTGTGGTGATTCCGTGGACGTCGTGGATTCAGACGGGCGACCGGGCGGTGGTGGATCAGAACTGGGACGCGATGAAGAATTACCTCGCGGCGATTCATGAGGCGAATCCGGATTATTTGTGGAAGAAAAATTATGGGATTCCGTTTGCGGATTGGCTGGCGCCGGAAGGCGTGACGCCGGTGGATTTGATCGCGACGGCGTACTGGGCGTACGACGTCACATTGATGAAGCAGATGGCGAGCGCGACCGGGCGCACCGCGGAAGCGGCGGAATATGGGGAGTTGTTCGGGAAGATTAAAGAGGCGTTTGTGAAGGCGTATACGCATCCGGATGGTTGGGTGGGAGGAGTGCCGCCACCACCGGTATTTGCGTCGGGGACGCAGACGAGTCTCGCGGGGCAGCCGGTAGAGACGCAGACCGGGTATGTGCTGGCGATCAATATGAATTTGGTGCCGGAGTCGTTGCGCAAGGCCGCGGGGCAGCGATTAGCGGATCGGATTGCGGCGAATCATGGGCAATTGGGGACGGGATTTTTGGGGACGCCATATTTGCTGGCGGCGCTGACGGACACAGGACATCTGGATGTCGCGTACCACTTGCTGTTGGATACGGAATATCCGTCGTGGGGATATTTGGTGGAGCACGGGGCGACGACGATGTGGGAACGCTGGAACGGGGATCAGATGCGGAAAGATCCGAGCATGAATTCTTACAACCATTACGCGTATGGTGCGGTGGCGGATTGGGTTTATCGGTATGCGGCGGGGATTGATACGGTGAGCTCGGATGCGGGGTTTCATACGATTTATTTGCATCCGAATTTTAGCGATGCGCTGGGGGCGGTGAATTTTTCGTATGAGTCGAGGTATGGGACGATTCGGTCGGAGTGGAGTGTGGAGGGAGGCAAGGCTTCCTGGAAGCTGACGATTCCGGCGAATTCGTCGGGGCGGTTGCCGGCAGCGGTGGCGGATGGGTTGCGGCTGGATGGGAAAGAACTGGCGGGGAATCCGCGGGTGCATGTGATGCATGATGGCGGGGAGACGGTGTACGAGGTGCCGGCGGGGAGTTATGCGTTTGAGGCGACGCTGAAGTAGCGCGTGTGGCGCGTTGCAGTTACGGCCCGCGGCGATCGGGGATTCGGAAAAAACGGAGCGAGATCCGGACTACGCCCGGGCAAGCTGGGGCGCAGCGGTGCTGCGCCCCTACGGGAAATGGCGCGAGGCGCGAGCGATGCGATTTGCGCTTCCATGTCAGGAGTGGGTGCCGAGGTAGTTGCCGTAGCCGACGATGGCGGTGGAGGCGATTAGAGTTGCGAGGCTGAGGGCGACCATGAATTTGGTGCGCGGGCCGGCGCCGTTCCATTCTTTGAGAGCGATGCCCCACAAGGTGCTGAAGATGATAATGCTGGCCATGTGGAGCGTCCAGCTGGAGAATTTGTAGCGGCCCATTTGGGTTTCGCCCATCGTGTAGAAGAAAAATTGGAAGTACCATGTGGTCCCCGCCAGGGCGCAGAAAAAATAATTGGAAAGCATGGGGACCACGAGGGGAAGATCGTGCGGTGCGGGCGAGGCAGGTACCTTGTGTTTGTCGGCGCGGGCCATTTCTTCGGCGGGGGCGTCGGTGGGATTTTCGATGGCGGGCACGGTGTCGGTGCTGTTGCGCGGATGGCTTGCGTAAGTCGAGAAATATTCGAAGCCGGAATGGTTGCGAATGTTGAGGAAGAGGCACCAGAGAAAATTAGTGGTGAAGCCGCCGAGAAGCACGACGACGAGCGCGGGCAGGCCTTGCCACAGGACGGCGGTGCCGTGGCGGACGCTTTCGGCTTTGATGGGATCGGCGGCAGCGAGGCCGTAGGCGAAGCAGGAGCTCATGACTCCGGAAAATGTAGCGACGAGGAGACCTTTTTTCAGGTCGAATTCCTTGATTGACGCGCGCTTTTGTTCTTCGGACATTTCGCGCTCTTTCATGGTGCCGGCGGCGCCGGCGAAGACGATGCCGAGCATGCAGATGCCGACGCCGATGAGGATTGTTACGCCGGAGCGGGTGCCGAGGACTTCGCTGGCGAATTGTCCGCGGAAGATTGGCGGGACAAGCGTGCCGAATGCAGCAGTGAATCCAAGCGCGACGGCCATGCCGAGCGACATCCCGAGGTAGCGCATCGTGAGGCCGAAGGTGAGGCCACCGAGTCCCCAGAGAACGCCGAAGATGTAAGCCCACGCGATGCTGGAACGGGGCGAGGCGCGCAGGACGCCGAGGAGGTCGCTCGTCATCAGGGAGCCGAGGAGCCACGGCGCGATGATCCAACTGAAAATTCCGCCGACGAGCCAATAAGTTTCCCAAGACCAGCGCTTCACTTTGCGGTAGGGGACGTAGAAGCTGCCTGAGGCGAGGCCGCCGAGCCAGTGGAAGACGACGCCCAGCAAGGGATTCGAGCCCACGCTAGAGACTCCTAGCGGCGGAGGCCGGAACGTGCGTTGTTGCGGATGATGTGAAAGGGGGCCTGTGCATCGAGGCGTGACTGTAATGGTGTTCGGCGGTGGGCGTCAATGCAAAAGGGTGGAAGACGCCGTCGAGTTGCAGGGATCGCGTGGTTTCGAGGCACGGGACCTACGCTATACTTGCGCCATGGAGAATGAGCGAAAGTGACCGAGAAACTGCGCTTTTTGGGAGATCGCTGGGACGAAAACGTCGCGAGCAAGCTCGATGCGGCGGAGTTGTTGAGGTATCGGTCGAATCTGCTGGGATCGGATTTGAGGATTACGAATTTTGGCGGTGGGAATACGAGCTCGAAGCTCGCTGAAGTCGATCCGATCGATCGTTCGAAGAAGAACGTGCTCTGGATCAAGGGGAGCGGTGGAGATATCGGCAGCATCCAGCGCAAGGGATTTGCGACGCTTTACCTCGACAAGCTGCATTCACTGACGGGGCAGTATCGGGGTGTGCAGTTCGAAGATGAGATGGTCGATTTTTATCCGATTTGCACGTTCGGAACGAATGGTGTGGCGGCGTCGATCGATACGCCGCTGCATGGATTTCTGCCGTTCGAACACGTCGATCACTTGCATCCAGACTGGGGGATTGCGCTCGCGGCTGCGGCGAACGGCGCGGAGAAAATGGAGGAATTTAATCGCACTTACGGGCACAAGCTCGTGTGGCTTCCGTGGCAGCGGCCCGGATTTGAGTTGGGGATGATGCTGCGGGACGCGGTCGCTCGGAACCCAGGGTGTGATGGTGTCGTGCTGGGTGGGCACGGTTTATTTACGTGGGGCGCGACGCAGCGCGAATGCTATGTGAATACGATCACGATCATCGATCAGTTGGGGCAGTTTGTGGTCGGGCATGTCGAAAAGCTGGGTGAGCGGATCTTTGGTGGTGCGCGCGCGAAAACATTGGCGAACCATCGAGAGATTGCGCTCGATCTGTTTCCGTTGATTCGCGGACGCGTGTCGGGCAAGCAGCGGTTGATCGGGAACTTCAACGATTTGCCGGAAGTTCTGCGATTTGTGAATTCGGCAGACGCGGAGACGCTGGCGCGACTGGGGACGAGCTGCCCGGATCACTTTATTCGAACGAAGATCCGACCGCTGTTTGTGCGTTGGGATGGCGAAGGCGGTGTTGCGAGTTTTCAGGCGGCGTTGGATTCGGCGCTGGAGCAGTACCGTCGCGATTACCAGAAGTATTACTCGGCATTTGCTGTGGCTGACTCGCCGAAAATTCGCGATGCGAATCCGACGGTCGTGCTCGTGCTGGGCGTCGGGATGTTTAGCTTTGGCAAGAACAAGACCGAGGCGCGCATCACCGGCGAGTTTTACACGAACGCGGTGCACGTGATGGAGGGCGCCACAGCGCTTGGGACGTCTTCAGGCGGTGTGGGGAAGCCGAGCGTTTTGCCTCAGGCGGGACCCGCCGCAAAGACGGAAGCGTTCGAGGTGCATTCGAACTACGTTGCGCTCCCGCCATCCGAAGCGTTCCGCATCGAATATTGGGCGCTGGAAGAAGCGAAGATTCGCCGTCAGCCTCCAGAAAAAGAATTGAGCCGGCAGATTTGTCTCGTCGTCGGTGGGGCGAATGGAATCGGGCGCGAAACGGTGCTGCTTGCACTTCAGCGTGGCGCTCATGTGATCGTTGCGGATAGGGATTTGGAGTCCGCTAAGGCCGTTGCAGAAGAGGCTCGCAAGGTCGGAGGCAAGGAATCAGCCGTCGCGGTGGCGATCGATATCCGTGATCGCGACTCGATTCGTAAGGCGCTGCGTGAAGCGATCGCAGCCTTCGGCGGGCTCGACATCATAGTCAACACCGCCGCAATCTTTCCATCGTCGGCGGACGGCAAAATTACCGACGATCAGTGGGGCGTAACGTTCGATATCAACGTCACGGCAAATCACCGGTTGATGCAGGAAGCAGCGGCCGTGCTCAAACTGCAAGATTTGAACGCGAGCGTTGTGTTGGTGAGCTCAGCGAACGCCATCGTGCCGAAACACGGCAGCGAGGCTTACGACGTCAGCAAAGCTGCGGTGAATCACCTGGTTCGCGAATTCGCGATCTCGCTCGCTCCCAAAATCCGCGTCAATGGAATCAGCCCGGCGACCGTCGTGAAGGGTTCGACGATGTTTCCGCGCGATCGCGTCATCGCCTCGCTGAAGAAATACAACATCGCGTTCAACGAATCAGCGACAGATGATGAACTCCGCTCAGCACTCGCCGAATTTTACGCGCGCCGCACCCTGACGCATCAGCCCATCGAACCAGCCGACTGCGCCGCCGCGATCCTCTTCCTGGCCGGTCCGCAGGCGCGTTGCACCTCTGGACACCTGATTCCTGTCGATGGCGGGCTGACCGAAGCATTTCTGCGTTAGTCTTTGGCGCACGGAATCTTTGAGGGCAGTATGGAGCCGATGAAAAAGCGAAAGGCGCTGATCGCGGTTGATTTGGGCGCGCAAAGTTGTCGCGTGTCGCTTCTGCGTTTTTGGTATGACGAACCCGCGGTCGATGTGGTGCATCGGTTTTCGAACGCTCCGGTGCCGTCCGACAACGGTCTCCATTGGAACATCGAGGAAATTTGGGAAGGTGTGCAAGCCGGGATTCGCAAATGCGCGGCGCTTGCGCCCGAAGGCATTGCATCGATTGGCGTTGATGGATGGGCCGTCGATTACGTTCGATTGCACGAGACCGGTTATCCCGAAGGAGATCCGTTTTGCTATCGCGATGTACGCACCGAGCGCGCGGAACCAGAAGTCCACGCGCTAATTTCGCCGTCACGGCTATACGAACTCACCGGCACGCAAATTCTGCGAATCAACACAATCTATCAATTATTCGCCGACAAGCTGGCAGGGAAGGATGAAGCAATTCCCTGGGTGAATCTGCCGGAGTACATCACGTATCGGCTCTGTGGCAGCGCCGTCGCGGAGTACACGAACGCAACACACTCGGGACTGGTAGCGGTCGGAGTTCATCGATGGAGCAGAGAAGTCTTTGACTCTGTCGGTCTGAATCTCACGGCAGCACCAAGAATTGTCGCGAGCGGAACGACGATCGGAAATCTTCGCGGAGACTTGTCGGAGCTGTCCGCGCTGCAAGAGACGAAAGTGATTGTTCCGGCTTGCCATGACACAGCCTCGGCGATCGCTGCGATTCCCGCGACCGGAAACGACTGGGCATTCATCAGTTCCGGTACGTGGTCGCTCGTTGGAACGGTTCTGGATGCGCCGTGCGTTTCGGACGAGGCGCGCTCGCAGAATTTCACGAATCTCGGCGGCGTCGGCGGGAAGATTTGCTTCCTCAAAAATGTGAACGGCATGTGGCTGCTGCGCCAATGCATGGATGAATGGGAAGCCAGGGGCGTCGTCTACAGGTTGGAAGATTTGCTGAAAGAATGTGCGGCGTTGCCTCCGCCCAGCCAGCTCATCGATGTCGACGCGCCGGAACTTATGGTTCCCGGTGATGCGGTCGCAAAGATCAACGCGCAGCTAACCCGCGCAGGTGCAAAACCGCTCGTCGCGGACTCACTCGGCGCACCGGCGCTGGCCAATCTCATCTTCCACAGCCTGGCGGAACGATATGCGAATGTTCTGCGGTCGATCGAGTCAACGGCGAAAAAGAAGCTCCGCCGCGTGTTCATAGTCGGCGGTGGCAACAAGAACCAGCTACTGAATCGACTGACACACGAGAAATCGGGACTCGACGTTGTTCTCGGCTCAGCGGAGAGCACGACCATAGGCAATTTCGCCATTCAGCTTGCCGCCTTGGACGGAGCTTGGACTCCGGGCATCGGCGTGCCGTCGGACGCCGTGGCGCGGTGGGCGCACCGCCTTACTTCGATTTCCATTGCCATCCCGGCGACGGCGCGGTAAGAAGGCACCGGTCCCTGTGGCAGGTCGGAGCCCCTCTCTATGAACGATCGTGTGCTTGAAATCGTCGGCGATGCGCTGGATAAACTGAACATCGAAATTCCTTCGTGGGGATTCGCGAACACGGGCACGCGATTCGGCAAATTCATCCAGGCGACGGCTGCGACGACGATCGAGGAGAAATTCAGCGACGCGGCGCAGGTCAATGCGATGACCGGCGCGAGCAAGACCCTCGCGCTACACGTTCAATGGGATTTGCCGAACGGGATGCAAGACATCCACGAGATCGAGCGGCTGGCAAACAAATACAAAATCCGGCCCGGCTCGATCAATCCGAATATTTTTCAGAATCAGGAATATAAGTACGGATCGTGCGGGAATCCGGATGCAAAGATTCGGCGCATGGCTGTCGATCACATCCTGGATTGCGTTGCGATTGCCGAAGCGCTGAAATCACGCGATGTCTCGCCCTGGTTCGCCGATGGATCGAATTATCCGGGCACGCAGAATATTCGACAAAGGATCGGATACTTCGAGGAGTGCCTTGCGGAGATTCACCGCGCACTGAAGCCGGGGCAGCGCCTGCTGATCGAATACAAGCCGTTTGAGCCGGCGTTCTATCACACCGACATTGCTGATTGGGGCATGGCGTTTTTGCTGGCTAAAAACTCTGGGCCACAAGCTTATGTGTTGGTTGATACCGGTCATCACTATCAGGCGCAGAACATCGAGCAAATTGTTGCGTGGTTGCTGCATCACAAAATGATGGGCGGCTTTCATTTCAATGACCGCCGATATGCCGACGACGATTTGACGCTTGGGTCGATCGATCCGTATCAGGTGTTTCGCATCTTTCACGAGATTCGCATGTTCGAATGGGAGACGAAATCGACCGCGGATATCGCGTACATGATCGATCAAAGCCACAACCTGAAAGACAAAATCGAGGCGATGATCCAGACGGTGTGCACTGCCCAGGAACTGTACGCGCGCGCGGCCCTGGTCGATCACGAACGACTAGCTTCGTTACAAAACAAATGTGCGTTGGTGGATGCCGAAGAGACGCTTCGCGGCGCGTTCTGGGTAGATGTGAGAGAAGCCGTGCGCGAATGGCGGAAGTCAAGGAATCTGCCGCTCGATCCGATGCAGGAATTCCGCAGCAGCGGGTACATGGAGCGGATTAAGGCCGAGCGATCGCATCGAAACGCGCAGGCCTCGGCGAGCTACGCTTAGCAGCGCTGCCGGCCGCTTGTTTGCGCGCGAGCGCTTTTAGTTTGGCCTAAGTTGGCTGCCAAAAATGTTCTCATCGAGTCGGCAATTTCTTCCAAATGTGTTTCGAGCGCAAAGTGGCCTGTGTCCAAGAACTGCACAGTTGCATTCGGAATATCGCGTCGAAAAGCTTCGGCGCCGGGCGGAATGAAGTACAGGTCGTTCTTTCCCCAAATCGCGAGCAACGGCGGCTTCGAAGTGCGGAAATATTCCTGAAATTTCGGATAGAGCTTTACGTTGTTCGCGTAATCAAGAAATAAGTCGAGTTGAGTCTCGACGTTGCCCGGACGAGCGAGGAGCGCGGCGTCGAGCGTGTAACTCTCGGGGGCGACCACGTCGGAACTGGACATTCCGACGGAATATTCGTGCTTCATGCCTTCGGCGGTCAGGGCTCCTCGAATCGCGTTGCGATTTGCGGCGGACGGATCGCTCCAGTAACGCCGAATCGGAGCCCACGCATCGCCTAAGCCTTCTTCGTAGGCGTTTCCATTTTGCGAAACGATGGCGGTGACGCGCTCTGGATGTGCCATCGCGAGCCGGAGACCCGTCGGAGCACCGTAATCGAAGATGTAGAGCGCGTACTTCTTGAGATCGAGCGCGTTGGTGAAGGCTTCAATCGTTTTCGCAAGGGAATCGAAGGTGTAGACATACTTTCGGTCGGCCGGGACCTCCGTAAAGCCAAATCCAGGCATATCCGGCGCGATGACGCGATAGCGATCGGAGAGGCGCGGAATCAGTTCGCGATATTGAAACGACGAGGCAGGGAAGCCGTGGAGAAGCAAAACGACAGGTGCGTTCGGATCGCCGGCTTCACGATAGAAAACCCGGATGCCATCGGCTTCGACGCGTTTGCGATGGATCAACGGAACTTTGGACTCGTTGCTTGCGGATGCGGATGAGTCGGTTTGATTCACTTGGGCTCCTTCGAACTCACCGCATTCGATGCTGCTCACTTCGTGGCGGTTGGAATCATTTCCATCGCCCAAACGGCGGCGGGTCGCATGTACATCGGCGCGCGAAAATCGCCGGTTTCGTCCCATGCTTCCGGAGTGCGGAACCAGTAGCCCTTCGTCTCGTAAACGACGTGATGGATGCCCCAAGCCGTGTGATAGGCCTCTTTCGTCATTCCTTCGCTGAGAAGCAACGCGGCAAAACCGAAGCTTGTGCCGACCCAGACTTCCTGGGCTTGTTCGTTGTCTCGAATGATGCTGCCGTTGGCGGCCATTCCGTTGGCTGCGCCCATTTCGCCATTACCGAATTTCATTACGTTGGTGGCGAAGATCTTCTTTGCTGCGGAGATCTGCATCTGCTTCGGATACAGGTCGCCAAGACCTGTCATATTGGCATACCACTGGCCGGCGAGTTGATCGGCCTGAATGCTGTCGCGATATTCGCTTTTCTCGTCGTAACGGAAATATTCGCCATTCCAGAGTTTGTCGATGTAGGTCTTTTGCGCTTTCTGGAATTGCGCGTGATAGGCGTCGGCACTTTGCGTTTCGCCGAGTACGCGCGCGGTTTCTTCGGATGCACGCAGGGCGGCGAGCCAAAGCCCGCCGCAATAGGCGCTGACGCCGCGGACGATCCACGAGTCGTACGTTTGGTCGGGATATCCGCTGTTTTCCGGGATGCCGCCACCATGATCGAATTGCTCGAGATATTTCATCGCGATCTGCACCGCGGGCCACATGTCGCGCAGGAATTGCTTGTCGGTTTTGCCGGTGAGGACGTAGTCGCGATAGACCATCAAGACAAATTTTGAGTTGAGATCTTTCCAGTCGTTGGTGTCTTGCCAGCCGGGCTCGTTGACGAGGACGAACGGATCGCCTTCGGGCACGCCGAGATCGTGCGGGACTGCTCCGATTTTTTTGCGCTTGTGTAGCACCGGGCTGCCGGTCTCTTGTGTTTTAGCGACCCAGAGGCCGAGTTCGGGGTATTCGCGCGGGACGGTGTCGGCGAATTCGCGCAGGACGTGCTTGTCGATATCGGGCCAGAATTTCAGAAGCGGCATCGAAGCGTAGAAGCGGACGTCGAGCGTGCCGTAGTAGGCGTAGTCGAAGCATTCGAGCAGCGCGAACGTTGCAGGGGCGTTTTTGTCGGAACCTTGCGCGCGTCCCCAGAATGTGCCGCCGTCGGTGAGCGTGTAGAGTTCGTTGAAGAGCATGGCGCGATACCAGTCGGGCTTGCTGTCTTCGTTGACGTAGGGCTTTTGCCACTCATCGATTGCGTTGCTCCACTCGGAGGCATGTAGAAGTCCGTCGCGCGCGATCGCCCAGGAATTGTTGCCGTCGGCGCCGTAAAAATCGGTGTAGCGGCGATTCCATTTGCGGCCGAGGCCGAATTCGACGACGGGGAAGTCCCACGCGATGGCCATTGGGATGATTTTCTTCTCGCCGGGCTGGAGCGTGAAGCGGACGGCGATGGCGCCGCCGATCTTTTCGCTGGCGCTGACCCAGGAGGTGTCGCTGTTGGCGAGCGAGCCGTCTTTCGAAAACGGAGTCCAGACGGATTTGCCGTCGCCGTCGGCGAGAAATTCATTTTGGTAGAAGACTTCGACGCCGGGCGATTCGAGTGCGGCGATCGTGAATTGGCCGTCCCATTCGTTGAGCGTGCCGTCGGCGCGGTCGCGATCAAAGACAACGCCTTTCATCGTGGCGTTGGCGGCGGTGACCGATTCTTTGCGCGCGCGATTGACGTTGCCTTGGCTCAATGCGGACTGAAAATCGTGCGTGTGGGCGCGGAACCAGCCTTCCATGTTGGTCCACGAAAGCAGCACGGAGACGGTGATGGCTTTGTTGGTCGGATTTTCGGCGTGCCAGCGATAGACGGCGACGGGATAGCTGGATTCTTTGTAGTTGTCGGGCAGAACGGGCGAGAACTGCTCGAGGACGACGTGAGCAGGGAACTTGTCGTACTTGTAGTCGAACCAAGATTTGGGAAAGAGAGCGGCGTAGTCGCCGGCGCCGACGGGATAGTCCCACTTCCAGCTCGAGAGCTCGCCGTTTTTAGGGTGATCGTTCGTCAGGACTTGTGCGATGCCTTGCGATTCGCCGGCAACCTGCTGAAACATCGCGAATTGATTTCCGGGCACGGATACATACTTGTGGACGCCGGCTTTGATGTGCCAGCGCGCGAAGTCGCCGCGGTAGGTACGCGAGAATGTGCCTGCGCCGAATCCTCCGACGGGGGAGCCTTGCCAGTAGCCGTCGTCGATGTCGGATTTATTCTTTCGAACGCCGGGATTCTCGAGAGGCTTGCCGAGCGGCCGCCGCCACGCGATTTTGGGGATCTCGTCTCCGCGCATTGCTTGAGGGTAGAGCGATACAAAGAGAGACAAAACGACGGCTGCGACGACGAAATGCTTCTTCATCTATCCTCCGAGGGCACGGAACCAACAGTCTGGGGCACGTTCTGAAAATTTCGATGAGTACAAAATTGCTTGAAACGTTTTTACTGTATCGTCTGAACTCCGCTTTCGATTCGAATCGGTCAGTCGGCCAGCCGACTAGCGACCGCCGCTAGCCGGAGCGGTGCTGATGGCGTTGCCCGATTGCCAGTATTGGTTGAAGCCGATGTAGTCCGACGACATATTCGCGAGGATCGTTCGTCGCAACTCCAAAATATCGACGGTCCCGAGATTTTTATAGAGCACCTTCCCGTTGGCATCGAGCAAGATCGTATACGGCACGGCAGATTCCCATGTTGGATCGAACGCCTTCTGCAAAGCTTCAGTGTCGGTCGAACTGAAAAGCAAATTCTTGCTCGTCGCGCGTTTGTTCTTCAGCATTCGCAGCACGCCCTCTTTTTCGTCTGGCATATTCGCCGACACGGTAACGAGATCGAAATCCCGAACCTTGTACATCAGGTAGGTGTCTTCGAGATCGTCAAACTCGTCGATGCATGAGCCGCACCACGTTGCCCAGAAGCTGATCAGAGTCATGCGCTTTGATGAATTCGCGCGCAGCTTCTTCAGGTCGTCGGCCGTCGCCATGTCCACGGTGATCGGCTGTTCTTCGATCTTGTGTAGCGCAGCAACGCGCTGTGCTGACTTCTCCGCCCACTTTGTCGAGCATCCGAACACCCCCGTGTGCTTGACGGCGACTTCGCGGCCGGCAAGTACTGCGTCGATCGCATCTCGCGCGTTCTGCGTCTTCACCAACTCTTTGCGATAGTTGTTGTCCACTCTGCCTTCGTACCGCAGCTTGCGCTCCTTATCGAATACGAAGACATGCGGCGTTGCCTGCGGGCCATAAGCGCGTGCCACAGACTGCGTATCCCCGTCATACAAATAGGTATAGCGCCAGTGCTTGTATTCGAATCGAATCTTCATCTCGTCGAGGCTGTCGCTGATGTCGGATGAATCGAGTTCGTCGATTCGAATCGCCTTCGGATCGTTTGGCTGAATCGCCACGACCGCAACGCCTTTATCGCGATAGTCATCCGCGAGCGACTGAACCCGCTGCTCATACATCTGCGCGATCGGGCAGTGATTGCACATGAACACGACGACGAGCACCGGGCTGCTCGCGTAGTCCGCCAAGCTGTGGGTCTTTCCGTCAACTCCCGGCAGCGAAAAATCTGGCGCCTGCGATCCCAACGCCAAAATCGGATGCGCCGCCGAAGGCGGCGTCGGCTGAGCGTCCGCAGGATCCTGCGCTCGGCCTACTGCCGCGAAAAGCATCGTGAGTAACAACGATAAAGTGAGCCCAAACTTCACATCGACCTCCCAACATCAAGACTAAAAAGCCGAAAAGAACGCTCGCGCCTAATCCCTCGGCAGCGGCCGCGAAGCCACATCCGCATTCACCAATCCCATCGACCACTTCACAGCCTCAACCATCATCTTTTGAAATCGCGGATCGTCCCAGTTCTGCTCAACGTGCCCCAGCGTTGTGTAGTACACACGCCCCTTGCCGTACATCTTCGCCCACGTCACCGCGAAATCCCGATCCGAGCGATGCACGCGCGGATTCTTCAGGTCGAGCTTGCTCGCGTCGAGCCGCATCAGCACGCGCACTTTGTCGCGCGAATAATCCTTCATCTGATAGATCTCGTCTTTCAATACAAACGACTTGCCCCACTGCGCCATCCCCGGAAAACCCGGATCTTCCACGATAATCGGCGCATCGAATGTCACCCAAGGATGCTCATCAAAATATCCGCCGATCATCTCGCCATATTCCGGCCACGA
>Ga0207109_1112_pt1 | contig 18628 bp, 13 predicted proteins | sample Alteio_BWMinHeat_73_FD_153584 | JGI IMG/M metagenome (GOLD analysis project Ga0207109, IMG submission 153584) | Enriched cells from forest soil in Barre Woods Harvard Forest LTER site, Petersham, Massachusetts, United States -... | ecosystem: Environmental > Terrestrial > Soil > Temperate forest >... | reverse complement strand
GATATGCACCACACATCCAACCCAACGAATAGCCGAGTTGTTGCGTCGCCGATCCGTCACTGTCGCCAAGGATCTCGCCGAACATTAGCGTATTCGCCGTGCCGTCGGCGGCGGTGATCTGTTCGAGAGAGAGCTTGCTGCGATTGCCCATGATGCCGGTGAACTTTTTCCAAATCAAACCGGGTTCGGAAACTGCATTTTGGTAATAATTCTGATCCAGGCCGCCGATGCCCGTGTAATTCGTTCGACCCCATTCCGCGTGCGAAGCGTCGCGATCGATATGGAAGTTCTGCGGAACGCCGTCTTGATCGATCGGACCCCATTGCCACAGGATGCAACCATTTTTCCGCGTCGGCGCCGCGTCGGATGGACATAAGAAAACCGGCATCTCAGTCTCGGCGAGTTGTGACATTTTGTCGAGGCGATACCACGGACGATAGGCTCGATTAACTTGGAAATAGTTCTCGATCCCCGTGTCGAGCTGGGCGGCAGCGAGAAGCCGACCATAGAGATTTGAGACCTCGACATACGGAATCATCAAGCAAAGACAGCCCACGGCCTGCATTTCGGTGTCGGGAGTCGCTTCCGGCGAGGTGCTGGGAAGCGGTCCGAGCCAGCCCGGAGGCAAATAGGTGCAGGCAGATGCGTAGTTATGCGCGGCGAACCCAATTTGTTGCAGATGGTTCTGGCATTTCGCCCGAGCATCGTCCTCGCGCACCCTTTGGATGGACGGCAACGCCAAGCCAAGCAGCGTAACGATAATCGCGACGACGATGACGGCTTCGATTCGCCTGAATGCCGGTCTCTTTTGCAAATGAATCATGTGCCCTCTCCTTACTTGGCCAGCAAGAAGTGGGATTTCAACGTAACATGCCGCACCTTCGATCATCCGACAAGCTACGAACCCGGATTGCCCGCTTTGTGGGCGCTGGGGCTCGTATCCGGGACGATGGTCTTACTCGGCGGAGTGGGTTTCGGCAGAGCGTCGGTCGCGCACCCGATCGTCACCAGGACGAGCGACAACATGACGACCCGGATCAGCAAGCCAAGCATGTCTCGAATCTCCTGGTGATTGAGCCGCAATCCGCCCGTGAACGAAACGGACCCGCGGTTCGACTCGGATTCAGTTGCCGATGAACTTCGGATCCAAGATACCGCCGTCGCGCCAGCCCGAGTAGTAGCCGAACATGCACTTCGGGTTCGCTTGCACCTGGTAGTTATTCGTGTCGAACGGCCCGGCACCCTTCTTGATCGGGCGGACTGCTCCGTCGCACATGCCGAATTCCACCACTCCCTTGTGCCGGCTACCGAAGGTCCAGTAACACTCCCGGCTGCCATCGGGATATTTGGCCGGGCCCGTCGGCAGCCCGCAATACGTCGGGTACGAGCCGCACATCCAGCTCACGGAATAGCCGATTTGCTGCGCCGCCTCGGCATCACTATCACCCAGCAACTCGCCGAACAAAAGCGTGTTCGAACAACCATCCGCCGACGTGATCTGCTCCAGCGACAGCTGGCTGCGATTGGTCATGATCCCGTCGAACTGCGCCCAGATCGAGCCGGGCGCTGTCTTCGCGTTGCCCGCCTTCTCCTGGTAATAATTCTGATCGATCCCACCGACGCCCGTGTAATTGGTCCGGCCCAACATCGTCGCGCCCGGCGCAGAGCGGTAAATGTCGAAATTCTGCGGATAGCCGTTGGTCGCCGTCGTGATCGGCCCCCATTGCCACAAGATGCAGCCATTGGCCCGCTGGATCGCCTGGTCCGAGGGGCACAACAATACCGGAATTTGCGTGGTTGCGAGCGTGAGCATGTTGGTCCCGTTCGCCGTCATCGGCAAGTCGTACCACGGCGCATCCGCTGTGGCCACGCTGAAATAACGACCGCTCGGAGCGCAAGAAACGAGCTCGCCCCACAGTTTCTGATACTCCAGAAAAGGCAGCAGCAGGCACAGGCAGCCCACAGCCTGCATCTCGGTATGCGGCGTGGCGACCAGCGACGTATTCGGGTTCGGTCCCAGCCAGCCCGACGGCATGTATGCAGTGGCCGACGCGTAATTGTGCGCGGCCAAGACGATTTGTTTCAGATTGTTTTCGCATTGGATGCGCGCTTCCGATTCGCGTATCCACTGCACGACTGGCAAGAGCAGGCCAAGCAACAGCGCGATGAGCACGATTGCCACGATCAATTCGATCAGCGTGAACGCCCTTCGGGCGCAATCGCGATTCATGGGCTTCTCCTCGCCATTTACTTGTCGCCGAACGGCGATTCCAATTGCATGCCATCGTGCCAGCCGCAATAAGCGCCGAACATGATGTCCGCCGCGGCTCGCGGACCTTTCGCGTAGTTTTCCACGTTGAACGGCGGTACGCTTTTCTTCATCTGCCGCACCGCGCCGTCGCACATCGCGAATTGCACCACTTTCGGATGACGGCTGCCAAATCCCTGGTAAAAGTGATTGGCACCCGCCGGCCATTTCTTGCTGCCCATTGGAATTCCGGCGCAAACAGGATAGGAGCCGCACATCCAGCTCACGGAATAGCCGATCTGCTCTTGCGCCGGACCGTCGCTGTCGCCCAATAACTCGCCGAACATCATTGTTTGGGACGTGCCGTCCGCCGAGGTGATCTGCTCCAGTGTGTAGTTGTTGCGATTGGTCATGATGCCGTCGTAGACGGCCGCCGCCAACCCAGGCTGCGTTCCTGCATTGGACCCGCCAATCTGGTAGAAATTCTGATCGACGCCGCCGATTCCCGTGTAATTTGTCCGGCCCAGCTGCGACACGCCCGGCTTCGTCTTGTAAATTGAAAACCCCGTCGGAATGTAACCGCTTGCTTCGCCGTTCTTGACGAGCGAAAGCGCGCCCCACTGCCAGAGGATGAGGCCATTCGTTCGGTTGCTGGCAATGTCCGAGGGGCACAAAAACGTCGGGATCTGCGTCTCCGCCAAGGTCAACATGCTCGTGCCGTTGACCGCGTTCATGTCGTACCACGCCGTGTAGCCGTAGCGGATGTCGAAGTATTGCGCCGGCACCGCCACTTGCGTGGGATTGACCGAGGCCACGACTTGGCCCCATACCTGTTGCTGTTCGAGGAACGGCAGCAACAGGCACAGGCAGCCAACTCCCTGAAATTGGCCAGTAGACTCCTGGTTGGTGTTGGGATGTGGACCTAGCCAGCCAGTTGGCAAAACGGTTGTTGCCGAGGCGTAGTTGTGCGCGGCCAGGGCGATTTGCTTCAGGTTGTTTTCACATTTGGCTCGGGCGGCGGCCTCGCGAACCCACTGCACGACGGGCAGCAGCAGACCGAGCAACAGCGCGATCAGCACGATCGCCACGATCAACTCGATGAGCGTGAACGCCCTTCGCTTCGGGAAACGAATCATGCGCTTCTCCTGATTGATCCAGCAAACGAGATATGCTGCGGAGATTGTATGCGCAAAAAGAGAGCGAGGCAGACGCACCTTGCCTGCCTCGCCGAATTTGGCTGAATGCCTTTGAATTCAGTCTGCCCCGATGAAACACTCGTCTCGGACTATTACTTCCCCCCGCCAGCGGCATTAGGAGTCGTATTCAAGAACTGCTTCGGCGGCGTGTTGCCGCCGGTCGAGCTGTTGTCGCAGCCCATGATCGCCATGGCGGTAGCCGAAAGAAGCACGAGACAGACCAGACATCGAGCCATGTTGCCATTCCTCCAAGGATTAGAGTCGAACCGTGCGGCGCTCCACGAGCGCCGCACTGTTCCCTACAGTTTAGTTGCCGATGAACGCCGGGTCTAGGAGTTGGCCATCGTGCCAGCCGGTATAAGCGGCGAACATGATGTCCGCCGGCGCCGGCGGACCCGCGCGGTAGTCGTTCACGTTGAACGGTCCCGCCGTGCCCTTACGCACCTGGCGCACCGCTCCATCCGCCATGCAGAATTGGATCACGTTCGAGTGCTTGCTGCTGAAGCCTCCCCAGTACGAAGTTGGCGTCCCCGCGCTGGACTCCGAACCACCGTTCGGAAAGGCGTTCGGGCCCGTCGGCAGCCCGCATACCGTCGGATAGGATCCGCACATCCAACTCAGCGAATAGCCAATCTGATACTCCGTCGGTCCGTCGCTGTCCGCCAACGTCTCGCCAAACAACATCGTGTTCGACGTGCCGTCCGCCGACGTGAGCTGCTCCAGCGTGAAGTTGGTGCGGTTGGCCATGATGCCGTCATAATTGGCCGCGCCCAAACCAGGCTGCGTGCCGGCCTGAGCGCCGCCGATTTGGTAGAAGTTCTGGTCTACGCCGCCGATGCCCGTGTAATTCGATCGGCCCAGCAGCGTATTCCCCGGCACAGCCGTATAGACGCCGTATGTGGTCCCCACAATGTATTGGGGCATATAGGCTTGATACCCGGCGTAAAGGCCGTTCTGAATGAGCGGACCCCACTGCCACATGACGACGCCCACGGCACGCTGGCCGGCCGTGTCCGACGGACACAAATACGTCGGGATCTGCGTCTCTGCCAAGGTCAGCATGTTCGTGCCGTTGACGGCATTCATGTTATACCAGGCAGTGTACGCAAACTTGACGTTGAAATACTGTGCAGGCACGGCCACCTGGAGAGGGTTGACCGCAGCCACGAAATTGCCCCACAATTGCTGCTGTTCCACGAACGGGAGCAACAGGCACAAGCAACCGACGGCCTGGAAGATACCGCTGGCGTTCTGCGTGGTGTTGGGATTCGGTCCCAGCCAGCCGGCGGGCATGATGCCGCCGGTCGCCGACGCAAAGTTGTGCGCCGCCAGACCGATTTGTTTCAGGTTGTTTTCGCATTTGGCGCGGGCCGCGGCCTCACGCACTTTTTGCACGGCCGGCAAGAGCAGGCCGATCAGGATGGCGATGATGGCGATCACCACCAGCAGTTCGATCAGCGTGAACGCCGATCTGTTCTGCAAACGACGCAGCATACGATTCCTCCTCACAAACGGAACGAGAAAGAAAAATAACCAGGGGCCGGCCGCCTGAGCTCAGGTCGTGCCGAAGCGCACCTGACGGTCGCGGCAAGAGACTCTTGCCGCTCATAGCATCGACTCCTCAAGAATCGCCGCGAGCTTTCCAGCCGTGGGGAGCGTATGTATGGAAATCCCCCGCTTTCCGGCCCGCCTTCCTCCAGGAGTCCAAAAAACCCTTAATGAGAGCCAACCAAGCCGCTGTTTTTGGGAGGGTTAGCTACGGCGTCGCGCCAGCCCCCATTAAGGGATTCCTGAAAGATTAAGCGCAAATGAAACTGAAAGCAACGATTTTTTTCACTGTTTTTCACTTTTTCTGCAAATCGCTTGCATCGAAAGTACTGGTCTGCAATGATATCGTGGACGAGTTTTGCCGCATTTCCATCCTTGCGAAATCCACCAGCCTCAGCGCCTCGGCGAGCGAACATGTTGTTCCGAAATCGTTTTCCGATGGTGATGCTGTGGACAATCATCGCCGCGCTCGTGCTCAGCAACAACGCCATGGCCTATATCGGCCCCGGCGCGGGGATGGAGTATTTCGCCTACGCGATCGGCTTATTGGTCATGATGGGCGCGGCATTTCTGAGTTTGTTGATGTGGCCGTTTTACATTGTCCTGCGTTGGCTGCGCGGAACCAAGCCAGCCGCGATCAATGATCAGGCAGCTACCGCGACCTCCGCCGCGGGCGCTTCCCTCATTTCCATACCATTACCTCCTCCGGATAACGGACAGGTCGCGCCACCCTCCCTGTAGGTCCTAGAGAAAGTCCGGGAACACCGGATCCATGCTTCGCTTTTCTCGGTGGAACAATCATGTTGACAAGCGGTGTACCGACTACTCCTCCCCTCCTTCAGCCGGTACGTCGCTCACGGCGCAAGATGATCTTCATTTTGACCTCCGGCGCCGGCATCGGCCTGCTCGTTTTCGTCTTCGGCGCGGCGGTCATGTTCTTTCAGCTGCCCTCTTCCGACTTCATGGCCAAGGCCTTTATCGGCAGTCGAGCCTGGTTCGAGCGGAGTGACATCTTCGCTCCCAAAAAAACTGAACGAGATCTGCCGCGCGGCGCCACGGCAACCGACAAGCCACTGAAGACCTTCGACGGCTTCACACTCTGCACCTTCGTGGACGAGGATAGCGATAGCTGCCGGGCTTACCTTTTCGATATGCGGCTCAATGTCCAGCATCGTTGGGGCGTGCCGTTCAGCAAAATCTGGCCGAATCCGCGCCACGTTCCGACGCCCGTGAAGGATTCGTTTGTCGCGTTTTTCGCCTGTCATTTGTACCCGAACGGCGACCTGCTTGTCGTCCTCCACGCGCTGCAACAGTTTACGCGGGGATATGGGCTCGTCAAACTCGATAAAGATTCAAACGTCCTCTGGAGTTACGCGGCGGGCGTTCATCACGATGTCGACGTCGCTCCGGACGGGACCATCTATGCCATCCAGCACGACATGGTTGATTCCATGCCCGCCGGGCTTGAGTTCATCCCGACCCCATGCCTCAGCGATTCCTTGATTGCATTGACTCCTGACGGGGAATTGAAGGGCCCACCGATTCCAGTCCTCGAGGCCTTCCGCGATTCCTCATACGCCGAACTTATTCAAATGCTTGATCTGACCAAAACAAAGGATGATCGATCCGCTCCGGCGACGGAAAAGCGCTTTGACGACAAGACTCGCGTCGCGGATTCCCTGCACACCAATACCATCAGGGTCTTGACCCCCGAACTAGCCGAGAAGTTCCCCGGATGGAAGGCCGGCCAGCTCCTGATCACCGTGCGCACCCTCGACACGATCGCGCTCGTGGACACGGAATTGCGTAAGGTCGTTTGGGCGGCGCGCGGCCCCTGGCACGAACCCCATGGCGCCGAGTTTCTCGAAAACGGAAACTTGCTCGTTTTCGACAACCAGGGAGTGCCTAAGGGCTCGCGCGTCCTGGAATACAATCCGCGCACCCAGGCATTCCCCTGGTCATACTCGGGAGAAAACTGGGGTCCGTTTTTTTCTTCCGTGCGGGGCATGTGCCAACGTCTTCCCAACGGGGATACTTTGGCCGTGAATTCCACTGGCGGGGAGATTCTGGAAGTGAACCGCGAAAAGGAAGTGGTTTGGTCGTATGCGCCTCATCGCTTTATCTCGTTCGGACGACGCTACACCAGCGATCAAGTTCCATTCCTTCCCGCAAGTGTGAAACCCCGTCCGTAGCCGTGTCTCGCAGCGCCTCGGAATCAGCCGCCCCCGTCAATGAGCAATTGAAGGCGGTATACTGATATAGTGAGGATGTACGGCCGTTTTGCTTCGAGGCCCTGCGTGGGAACGCCATCGCGATGCAAAAAAAAGGACCAGAACGCGGACGCAGCTGGCTCGGATCCAATCCCCTTCTCCTTTTGCTGTTCCTGCTCGCACTGCCACTTCTATATGTCCTCCGCGGCGACTCGGCGGGAACGCCGCTGGGATATGGCGAATTCAAGCAGGTACTGCAAGCGCCCGGAGTCCTTTTTCGCGATATCAAGATTGGCGCCGCCGACATTCACGGCAAGATCATCCTCCACGACCATTTCTCCGGCGCGAAATCGGCCGACTACAACGCCGACCCCAATCCCATCGGTTTCCGCGTCTCGCGCCAAGGGATGATCTTGGACGAAGACATGCCCAAGCTCCTCGACAAATACGCCGGCGGCGCCTACCAGGCCGACGAGGACGAATCGATGTCCAAGGGCATCATGTCGTTCTTGTTCCTGATCCTGGTGATGGGTGCGATCCTGGCCTTGACGTTCTTCGTCATCCGCTGGATCGCGGGCGGCAGCGGGCCGTTCAACTTTGGCCGCAGCCGGCACAAACTTTACGCTCAGAAAGACAAGCGCGTTACCTTCCAGGACGTCGCCGGCATTGAAGAAGCCGTCGCGGAATTGCGCGAGGTCGTCGACTTCCTCAAGCGCCCACAGAGGTACCAGGCGCTGGGCGGGCGCATTCCCAAGGGCGTCCTGCTGGTCGGCCCGCCCGGCACCGGAAAAACGTTGCTGGCGCGAGCGGTCGCGGGCGAGGCCGAAGTTCCCTTCTTCAGTCTGTCGGGCAGCGATTTCGTCGAAATGTTCGTCGGCGTCGGCGCCAGCCGCGTACGCGATCTCTTCCGTGACGCAGAGTCGCGCGCGCCGTGCATCGTCTTCATCGACGAGCTGGACGCTCTCGGTCGGGCCCGCGGCGGCAACATGGCCAATCCGCACGAGGAACGCGAGCAGACGCTCAATCAGCTGCTCGTCGAGATGGACGGCTTCGACACCAATCGCGGCGTCATCATCATGGCCGCGACCAACCGCCCGGAAATGCTCGACATCGCCCTGCTCCGCCCTGGCCGCTTCGATCGCCAGGTCGTCGTCGATCAGCCCGACGTCAACGGCCGCGAAGCCATCCTGAAAGTCCACAGCCGCCACGTGAAAATGGGCGACGACGTGAACCTTCGTCGCATCGCCAGCCTGACCCCAGGCTCGGTCGGTGCGGACCTGGCCAACCTGATTAACGAAGCCGCTTTGCTCGCCGCACGCATCGGCAAACAGCAGGTCGAAATGAGCGATTTCGTCGAGGCCGTCGAGCGCGGGGCGGTCGGTCTCGAGCGCAAAAGCCGCATTATCTCCGGCGAAGAGAAACGCCATGTCGCTTACCACGAAGCCGGCCACGCCCTCGTCGCCTGCGCTTGCCCGAATTCCGACCCGGTCCAGAAAGTCTCAATTATTCCGCGCGGCTTCGGCGCGCTCGGTTATGTGTTGCGGCGGCCGGAGGACGATCGGCACATCCAGACGCGGACCGAGCTGGAGACGAATATCAACGTCGGTCTCGGCGGGACCATCGCCGAAGAGCTCGTCTTCGGTGATATCTCGACCGGCGCGGCCAGCGACTTGGAGAAAGTCAATCAGATCGCTCGGCGCATGGTGACGATGTTCGGCATGAGTCCCCTGGGCCGGATTTACTTCCGCGAGAGCGAGGCCAACTCGTTCTTGCCCGCAAGCTTTTTCCCGGACGGCCCGCGCGATTGCAGTGAAGAGACAGCCCGCGAGATCGACATCGAAGTTCGCCGCATTGTCGACGTCGCCACCGAAAAAGTCCGCGATATCTTGCGCCGCAATCGAAAGTCGCTCGAACTCGTGGCCTTGCGGCTGGTTGATAAGGAAGTCATGGAAGGGACCGAGCTTCACGACATCCTGCGTGAAGCGGGGTTTGTGCCGGAAACGACTGCCGTGCCGACCGCGCTGGCCCTGATCGCATCGGAAAATGGGAATAATCACGTCACGCCCGGCTCATAGGATTGCAGAATACGATTGAGGAATTGGCCGAAGGGTCTGCCGGTATTCGCGGAGCGTCGCATGAACCCGGTCCTGCTGAAAGAGCCGCCCTTACGACCGGTCCACGAAATCTTCCACGTCGATCGCATCCTTTTGCCGGAAGCCGACTCGCCGAAGCGCGGCCACAAGATCATCGCCGTCTTGCCGGCATACAACGCCGAGCGGACCCTCGCCGCCACGCTGGCCGACGTCCCGGTCGGATCGATCGACGAAATCCTGCTCGTGGACGACGGCAGCACCGACGGCACGGTCCGCCTCGCCCGCGAGATGGGCTTGACCGTCATCGAACATCCGCAAAATCGCGGCTACGGCGGAAACCAGAAGACCTGTTATCGCTATGCCTTGGAACACGGGGCTGACATCGTCGTGATGATCCACCCGGATTACCAGTACGACAGCCGCGCCATTCCGCACGCGATCGGCATCATCGAGTTGGGGATCTGCGACGTGGTGGTGGGCAACCGGATCCGCTCGCGCCGCGAAGCTCTGTCGGGAAAGATGCCGGGCTACAAGTATTTCGCGAATCGTTGCCTGACGCTCTTCGAGAATCTCGCGCTCGGGCAGAATCTCGGCGACTTCCACAGCGGCTTCCGCGTCTATCGCCGTGAGGTCCTTGAAAAAGTCCCCTTCGAACGCAATTCCGACGACTTCGTTTTCGACACGCAATTCCTAGTGCAGGCCATTAATCTCGGCTTTCGCCTCGGCGACATCCCGGTTCCCGTCCGCTATTTCGACCAGGCCAGCAGCATCAATTTCAAACGCAGCCTGCGCTATGGAATTGCGACTGTCGGCACAGTCTCGCGCTGGTGGATGCACCGCCTGGGATGGCGGTCGAAACTTTTCATAAAGTAGTCCCTCGCTCCGCGAGAGGGATTCCCTTCCTAAATCGAGCACAATACACGACTGCTCGCGGAGCGAGGGACTACCTTACACCCACTCCACCCCAGGGTCGCCGGCTCTGATTTCGCCAAGCTCCCATGATTGGATTCGGTCCTCGGCCAGCTGGCTGCGGATGCTCTCGGCGTAGTAATGGCTCACGATCATCACGTAGCCAATCCCCATATTGAAGACGCGGTCCATCTCGTCTTGGGGGATACTGCCAAGACTCTGAAGCCAGCTGAAAACCGGCGGCACCGGCCAGTTTCGCTTCAGGAAGGCCCGTCGGCCCGGCGGCAACACGCGCGGCACGTTGTCCACAATGCCGCCGCCCGTGATATGAGCCAAGCCTCGCACCACGCGCCGCTTCACTGGGTAATGCTTCAGGATCCGCTGCACCGCGCGAATGTAGATCCGCGTCGGCTCCAGCAATTCCTCACCGACCGTCCGCTGCAACTCCGGCACGAAGTCCGTGACCTTCAGGCCCGCGTGATCAAAGACGACCTTGCGAACCAGGCTGTATCCATTCGAATGAATACCGCTGCTCGCCAAGCCGAGCACCTTGTCGCCAATCTGAATCGCGCGGCCGTTGACGATATGCTCTTTCTCGACCACGCCGACGCAGAAGCCGGCCATGTCGTAATCGCCGGGTTGATAGAAATCGGGAAGGATTGCCGTCTCGCCGCCAACCAAGGCACAGTCCGCCTCCAGGCACCCATCGCTAATCCCCTTGATGATGTCGCGCGTTAAGGGAGGATCATCTTTGGGCATCGCGAGGTAATCGAGAAAGACCAGCGGCTCGCCGCCGGTGCACAAGCAATCGTTCACCGACATCGCCACCAGGTCGATGCCCACGGTGTCGTGCTTGCCCATCATCGCCGCGATCTTGAGTTTGGTGCCGACGCCGTCGGTGCAGGCGACGAGGACGGGATGGCGATAGTTGCGGGCGAAGAGCCTGCTATTGAAGTCGAGGCTGAAGAGGGCTGCGAAGCCGCCGAAGCCGTCGAGAACGCGCGGCGTGTGCGTGCGCCGCATCAGGGGCGGCATCATGCTGAGCGACTGTTCGTACTTATCGAGATCGAGTCCGGCATCGCGATATGTGATCGGCTTCATCCGGAAATTTTACGTCCGCAAGCCGCTACGGGAAAGCGCCGCGACGCTTCGTTTTCGAGTCTCGCGTTACTCAAGCGAGATTTGCCGGGAGTGCGAAAGCCGTTTTGAACGTATGGGCGATCACGGTCCGAAAGTTTTCGCGGGCCGGATGCCGGTTACTGGGCTCCGATACATTGGCACGTAGTAGGTGCGTCCGGCACATCGAACGTTTGACGGCAAATCGCCGACCGAGCCCCCTCGCATCATGCGGCCAAGAGTGTTGTCGATGATCACTCCGTCTTCCCGATCGGGAGTCGCGACTCTGCTGGGGCCGCCGAATTCGTCCTTGTGACTCTCCTGACACCATGAATACACATTGCCCAGCACGTCGAATAAGCCGAAATCGTTTGGCTTCAAACTTCCCACTGGCCACAGCTGCTCTTGCGAGTTTCTCTGATACCACGCATATTTCGGAAGCAGCTCTTCAGTCTCGCCGTAAAATCGGCTGGTCGTCGCGCCTGCACGAGTCGCAAACTCCATCTCCGCTTCCGTCGGCAATCGATACCCTTTCAAGCTGAGGTAATTCTCTCGCAGTTTCATCGTTTGCCCCTGGATGTCGTAGCACCACTCGTGTTCGGGGATCCCATCTTCATTGCTCAACCAATTACAATAGGCCGCGGCCATATACCAGTTGATTCCCGACACGGGCAAGACCTCCGAACGAGTGAACGCCGATGGCAGCTTGTAACCCTTGGCAAATCTCAGGTACTGCTCAAACGTTACCGATTTGGCGGCTAGGACGAATGTCTGGTCGATTCGTTTCTTGTGTTGCATCTCGATGTCGCTCCTGCCCTTCTCGGTTTGCGGCGACCCCATCAGGAACTCGACCGGGCCGGGGATCACGACCATCGTCTGACCCTGACTATTGACGTACCACTGTGGCGCGACATTCTCTTTGTCCTTGGTCAGCGCCTGCTTGATGCCTTCGAGCCGCTTTTCTCGCTGCTGCCGGTTTTTCGCCCAGACTTCGTTCGTCTGTTTCAGCCACGCTTCCTGATTCCAAAGTCTCAATAGCCATTCGGAGGCAGCATGGAGACCCGGATCGCCGGCAGTCGCGTAAATGTCTTGCACCGCCGGCAAAATGAGATTGCGCTGTTCCGATCGAAGTTGTTTCTCTCCAAACTCACCCAGGCTCAGGAGCAATGCCCGACGAATTGTCACTTCCGGCTCCTCAGCCAGGCGCTTGATGATGATTTTGGCGTCGGCGCCCAATGGGCTTAAACGATGGATCAAATAACTCCGTACTCTCGGATCGGGACCGTGCTTCAAGAGCGGCCAAACCTTTTCTGGCGCATTCATCCGGAAGAGCGCCACGGCGGCATTGACCTGCCGCTTTGCCAATCTCTCCTTGCTCTCGTCCGCGATGTTCGGCGGCGACGGCCGTTCGATCTCATGGATCAAAATGGGCACGGCTTGCTCGCCGTAATTCGCAAGCTTTGGAAAAAACACCGCGAATTGCCGAGTATCGGCGTCCATCACCAGATCGGCCATCACCTTGAATTGATCGGACGCATAATCGGCGAGTATATTGGTCGCTAAAGTCCGCTCCGATTCGCGTCGCTCGGAATCGCGAACGATATTTGCCAGCGAAGCCAGCAGTTTCACTCGGATGGTGCGGAAATTCTCCATCCAGATTCCCAAGAATACGGGATTCTCGGCGACGAGTTGGTCCGAAACCGAGCTGCTCGATTTGTCCCATCGTTGACTGTCCGGGTCATATTGCGCCAAGGCGGCGGCAGCCCGCAATCGTTGGGACGCCGCGGCTTGGTCCGTGTTTTCCACGGCCGTCCATAAGATTCCCACGAGGGCGTCCTTATGGCGGTTGAGAGCGTCCCGAATAACGGCGAGTTCGCGCGGCTCGGCGTCGAGCATTCGACGATAAAGGTAATCAACCTGCTTGGCATCAACCGGCAATAAAGCGAGGCTAGCGTTTAGTTTCTGACGGGAATTCGCAGCGGCTTTGTCAAATTCATCCTGCAGTAAAGGGTCTATCCATTTTCGGTATTCGGCCATTTCATCAATCATTGCCGGCATCTGAATGGTGTCCGCATTTAGAACGGCCTGCGCCAGCCCCGTCGCTTTGGTCGCTCTCCGGTCTTCGATCACGTTTGTTCGAATCACCAACCCGACGACCGCCACGACCATCAGCACGGTTCCAACTGCGATCGCCCTCATCGCGTGATACCGGCTGGCTCGACTCATCATTTTCTTCTGCGTCGGCGTCCACTTCCTTTTCGAAGTGAACCAGCGAACGCCGAGCCATTGCGGCAGAGACGGCAGTTGCCGATTTTCTTGTCGAGCATTCCAGACGGCGGCACGGTCGGCCAGAAGCAATTCGGCACGGCCGCGCCGCGTTTCCTTCTGTTTCCGCGTCAGCCAGTCGCGCAATGACGGCACGAGGTAGTCGTGGGTGAGCTGGTAGTAGCGGGCGTCCAATTGCCGCGGGCTGGCGCCGCCCGACTCGAATAAATCGTTCCCCTCCGGATCAGTTGGCGTGACGAGACGGATTTCACCGTCCAAGATGCGAATCAAGTCCTCAAAATCGTTCGAACGATCCGAGTAACCAGATGCTTCCACCAATTCGGCGTGCGAGCGCATCCGGCCCTTGATGTCCGCACCGGCTTCGGGCAAGAGAGCCTTCAGAATGCCTCTCGCCGCCTTTTGATGGTACCGATGTTTCGGCGGAGCAGTAGCCGCACTGAATGACTCTTCGAGAAACGTCACGCCGACGCCCTCGGTGCCGCCCACTTCCAAGAGCGTTGCGGGAGTCCACGGCTTGCCTTTCATCATTTCCGCGAACAACGCCAGGCGCACGGAAATGACCTTGCCGTCTTGAGCCAGACCAAGCTCGGCCTGCTTCAAAAACTCGCGCTGATCCTTGCTCATCTCCTCCCTTCGTTCCGGCAGTTTGCCCAAAGCCCGGCCAAACGCCACCAACACCTTCCGGGCGTGGTCGATATCAAAAAGATCGACCGCCGCCGAATTCTGTCCCTCGAGAAGACGGATTTCCATGTCCCGCATGAATCGAGTCGCGGCCATCCAGAAGTCGTCTCGGACCATCACGATGCACTGAATCCGAGCGCCGTCGCATTGCCGCAGCGCTACCACTAATTCAGAATCTTGTTCCTGCATTTTTCCGTGCAGCCATTGTTCGAACTGGTCGAGAATGATCAGCACTTTCTTGCCCGGCAAAACCTCTTGTCCGCGGCGTATTGCAGCCAGCGCGCCTTTCAAGGACAGACCGTTGGGCAACGCCGGGCACCTCTTGCGCAATCCATTCAGCAGGCGAGTCTCGGTTTCGCCCGCGGTTGCTTCGACGTAGACGGCGACCACGTTGGTCGACAATCGAGGCAACAACCCGGCTTTGACCAGCGAAGATTTGCCACATCCGGATGGCCCGTAAATGAGGCCGACCGCAAACGTGCTGTCGACATCCGTCTCCTCGATCAGTGTCTTCCAGAATCGGATACTGTCGGGCGATCCGTCCCGATCGCGAGGCCCGGGAAGCAGTTCCAAGAAGAAATCGGCGTCGTGAGCATCGAATGATCGCAAGCCTTTGGGGACTATTTTGATTGCCTGACTGTCCGATGTCGGCGTCGGAGGAGTGACGGGAGTAGCGGGAGCAGCGGGTGTGGCAGACGTGCCCGACTTACCCGAAATCGTGGCAGATTGCACGGACGGAACGACCGGGGGCGGTTCGATGGCAGCAGAATCTCGACCTGGATTCTCGGTCAGGAAATGGCGCAAGTCATCGGCCAGATCGCTCGCCGTCGTATATCGCTCGGACGCCCGTTTCGACAACGCTTTCAGGCAGATCCGCTCCAATTCCTTTGGTATTGTTTCATCCCACTGTCGCGGCGGGCGAACATCCTGGGAAACGATCTGCGCCAGGAGTTCGTCCTGTGTTTCCGCATGAAATGGCCGCCGACCCGCCAGCGCTTCGTAAAGGACGACTCCGAGGCTGAATATGTCGCTGCGGCCATCGACCCGGTGCCCTTCGCCGCGGGCTTGTTCCGGGCTCATGTAAGCCGGCGTCCCGGCCAGCTTCCGGCCGCGGCCGCTATTCTCCTCCCGCAGGGCCAATCCAAAATCGGCCACATACGGCTTGCTGTCGGCATCAATCAATATGTTGCTGGGCTTAATGTCGCGATGAACAAGTCCCTTGCGGTGCGCGTAGTGCAGGGCCTGGGCAATGGCGGCAACCAGTTCAATCGTCAGAGCACATGGGGGCCGTTTGCGGCAAATCATCTGTGCCAGCGTACTGCCTTCGATGTACTTCGAGACGATGAAGCAGGGAAACTCCTCGGAACTTCCGACATCGAAAACGGGAACAATGTTCGGATGATCGAGACTGGCGACGGTACGGGCTTCGGTCAGGTAAGCTTCCGCATCTCTTGCGGTCGAGACTAGATGGCGGTGCGGCACCTTGATCGCAACTTGCCGCTGGAGTTGGGCGTCGCTGGCCAGGTAGACGATGCCAAAACCGCCCTGGCCGAGGATTCTCTCCACTCGGTAACGGCCGATCATTTGCGGCAGGGGGATCGTGGCTGCGGACCGGTCCGAGTCGCTTGGTTGATACGCGCCGGTCATTTCGAAGTCGTTCATTAGTCGAAGCGCCCATTGCTCATGGGTCTTAGAGCATCGAGAATTCTACCGAAAGATCTTCGCAACAGCTAATTTGAAGCTGATTCAATTCGTGGGTTGAACAGAACTGCCAAGCGGCCAAGGACGCGCGGCGTTTGCGTGCTCCGCGTCAGGGGCCGCATCATGCTGAGCGACTGTTCGCACTAATCGAGATCGAGTCCGGTGTCGCGATCCGTGATCGGCTTCATGCGAAAGATTTACGTCCACAATTCGCTCCAGGAAAGCGACGGATTGCGGAGTTCCCGTCGCCAGGATTGCTCCTTACGGCTTGATATCAGCTCCTTTGGGCGTAGACGGCGCGTGAAGCGGCGGCTTGCTGCGGGCGAGGAAGTCGTCGGCAATGAAGATCGCCGAGTCGCCCAAGACGACGTTGAACACCGGCTCCTCGCGGCCCGTCGACGACACCGATCGCACCGTCGCCGCTTTGCGCGCCTGACCATCCCAACGCCAGATGCGGTCGCCGACTTTCAACTCGCCCGCGGCGCGCATCCCTCCGTCGGCCAAGGCAAGTGGCTGCGTTTGCGTCGTCACCAAATTCCCCGATTCGGTTCGCACTTCAATGAGCCGATTCTTGGTCGTGAAGACTGATACGACTTTGTGCGACGAAGCCGTGCCGTCCGGACTGACAGTCGTAACGACATCGCCTTCGCGAATGCTCTCGACGGGCTGCGTGCCGTCGGGAGTCCGAATCGGCGTACCTACCGGGAAGCAGCCGGGATGACACGGCTCCGGCGGTGGCGGCTGCCGCATTGCGACGACGTACCGGACCTTCCCCTCCTTGTCGTGCACCAGCAATCGGCTCCAGCTCCAAACATTCGCCTCCATCGTCAAAAAGAGTTTGCTCGTGATCTTGGGCCCCTCGATCGCGTAGATGACCCATTCGACCTCCCGCAGCGGGGCGGCTATCCGCGGCGAGTCCGGCATGGTAAACTTCTTCCTCTTCACGATCTTCAGCGTGCATTCCAGACTAATCGCCGGCAAATTGCCTCCCACGCTCCGAAATCCTAACTCATCGAAAGTCGGCGCATTGGGATCGAGTTCCAGAACGCCGCTTCCTTTGCCGTTCTTGTCCACGTTGCCTGTAAGCCGAATCTGATAGACGCCCTTCTCGCATTCCGCCAGCGGCAGCCCCATCACAAGCACGTCCGACCGCAGCTCAACCGCCGATTTCTCCGGCTCCGCGCCTGTTACCATCCCGATCGCGAATAGAACGACCGCCATCGACATAAGGATCCGGGCACACATGAAATCGCCTCGTTTTCTGATTGCAATTCGTCTTGGCATCAGAGATGCGTCTGCCGGAATGCTACGCTTAACGACTGATCTTTCCACGTCTTCGGGATGCGTGGCAATGCTGCTTATGTCGCCGGAGTGGGCGCACATCACCGTTAATGGGAGACAACCGATCAACAAAATGTCTCTATAGATCGTCGTCCGCTGTGCTCTTCGGGATTTGGTCAGCGCCCTTACCGAGGGGTCCTGCTAGGGAGCAAAACGACGCCCAGAACGATCACGAGGAGGAGAAAGATCCCGAATGTGTATGTGGCATGTTCCTCGAACCACAAAGTCGTCGCGTCCTTGCCGGCGGCGGGCTTCTCGGCGAAGGCAAAGCCGTTCATGATCGCGTCGAAATCGGGGTCCTTTTCGACGGGGTCTTTGCCGCCGATCACAGCGAGCGCGTAACAGACGTCGTGGGTAAAAAAGACGCGGCAAACCATGCTGTTGCCGGAGGCGTGCCACGTTTCGGACTGATAGCAAACCTGGCCTTGAAATACAACGAAGTAACCGCCGCGCCTGGTCAGCTTCTGATTTCCGAAGGCGGTGGACTCGAATTTTTGGGCGAACTCAGTCGTTAACTGCGCATTTGGCGGGACGGGACCGGTCGCGAGAACAACGACAGTTCCCTTCTTGTTCTCGGCCGAGAATAAGATCAATGGCTCGCTTTGTTCGCGCCAATTCCATTCGTCGCCGATCAACGTGTATTGGCAATATTGCGTCGGGAAGGCCCGAGTTGTATCCATGCGCCGACCCAGTGTGCCGGCCGGAGCAGCAGTCGCCAAGGCGGCGAACGCGACCATCAAGCCCAATGTTCGCCGCATGATTTTACCCCATCAAATGACGGCTTTTTGCCAGCGCCATTTCCCGCGGTTCGGCGCGATTTCCAAACGGCGAAGGTAGAAGGTATTAGTTGGGGCTGCGCCGGTTCGATCCGATTAAACAATCAAACAACGGGACAATGAACATATAGCACACCGGCGCGTTACGAGCCCCGGGGATGAATGGGCTAAGCGCGCAGAACCAATTCCGAATTGGTTCGCGCAAGATGTGTAACGGCCGCACCCAAGAATCAATGTGGTGCCGCCGCCAAAACCTCGTCGAGCCGCGCATAGCTGGCCGTGATGCCGCTCTCCATGCCGGAGGCGATGGTCCCATCGCGAGCTTCCTTCGAGGGATAGAGCACGGTCAGCGTCAGAGCCGTTTGCTGCCCCTTCTCGGTCAGGACGAGCGTCGCCAGCTGCTCACCCATTTGAGAATCGCATCCGAAAGAAAATGACTCGGTTCGTGAGACGCGTTCCGGGACAACAATCTCGCGGTAGACTCCGCTCATCGACATCTCGGTCCCATCCGACTTGCGCCAGA
>Ga0207109_1108_pt1 | contig 18821 bp, 15 predicted proteins | sample Alteio_BWMinHeat_73_FD_153584 | JGI IMG/M metagenome (GOLD analysis project Ga0207109, IMG submission 153584) | Enriched cells from forest soil in Barre Woods Harvard Forest LTER site, Petersham, Massachusetts, United States -... | ecosystem: Environmental > Terrestrial > Soil > Temperate forest >... | reverse complement strand
GTGACGCTGCCCGCAACGTACAACGGACTCGTCGTCGGCAGCGTGCAAGGATAAATCGACGAAGTTTCTCCCGGACGGAAGGTCTGCACTTTCTTGCCGATGTCGGTGAGCGGCGTGTTCATTTCCCAGCGTACGCCGTAGTTGAGCGTCAAGTTCGGTTTGATCTTCCAGCTGTCTTGCGCGAACAAGTACAGCGAGGTGCTGCGTACAAGTTCGTGTTGCGCAGAACCTTGAAAGTAAGAGTTCGCGAGACCGAGGAAATAGTCGGGATACGCATCCGAAAAGCCGAGATCGTTTCCGACCGGACCGTTGGTGCTCGAGAGGAATTGCATGTCGCCGTTGACGTCGAAATAGAGAAGCTGGTCGAACATCTGGTAACGCACATCGCCGCCGAACTTGAGGCTGTGGCTGCCGATGATTTTGCTGAAGTTGTCCGAGAACTGGTAAGTATTGCCTGTCTGGGGCAATTGGCCGTTGAAGTTGTTGCCGATGGTGAATCCGCCGCCGACATCGATGAAGGGGACGCCTTCAGCACTGGTGGGCAGACCGGTGTGAATGCCGTAGTCGGCGCTGGTACCGAGCGGAGTGCCACCGTCGGTGATGAGCGGAGTGTCCGATGTGCCGGTGAAACAAAATGCCGACGCTGCGCCGCTGCCGCACGAACTCTGAATCGAACCGGTCCGAGTCGGCGTGTCGAATTTCAGCTGGCCTTCGCGGAAATAGCTGAAGCGGGCTTCGTTGACCGACGTCGAGCCGATCGTCCAGGTATGCGTCGTGTTGATTTGCTGTGTGCGCGTGGTGTAAACGCCGGGGAAATTGCCGGTGGTCGCGCCTGACGCCTGGAACTTCGCGAACGGGTCCAGCGTGTTGTCGTCGTCGAAATAATAATAGATCGCGAGTTTCTGCTTTTCGTTGATCGAATGATCGACGCGAATCTGGAATTGATCGCCGCGATCGGTCTTGTTCGGCGTGACTTGAACTCCGCCGCTGCCGCCCGCGCCCGGCACATATTGCAGCAGACTCACCGCAACGGGGTCGAAGCACGTCGTCGGAATCTTGAAATTGGGAAAGATGGTGCTAAATGGCGCAGGCGCCCCGCCACCGGCTACCTGAGCGACGGCAGCCGCGGATGCGCCAGTCAGACTCGAGCCGCAGCGCGATTGCAGAATGTTGGCAACGGTCGCGTCGCTGAGACTTCCCGCGAATCCCGGATTGCCATTCGCATCGACGACGCCGTTCGCCAATCCTGCCGCTGAAAAGTCGCCACTAGTGACCTCAGCCGCCGTCGGCACGCTGATCGGCTGCGACAAGATGCCTTGCACGATGCGGCGCCCTTCATACGAGCCGAAGAAAAACGTCTTGTCCTTGCGAATCGGGCCGCCAATGGTGCCGCCAAACTGGTTCTGCCTGAACTCCGGTTTCGGAGCTTGGAAGAACGTAAACGGGTGCGCGTTCAGCACGTCGTTGCGGAAAAATTCGTAAAAGCTCCCATGAAACGCGTTCGTGCCGGATTTTGTAACGACGTTCACAACCGCGCCCGAGTTGCGACCATATTCGGCGTCAAATGAATTGCTGATGACGCGAAATTCCTCGATCGAATCGGGCGAAGGCTCGATGGCGGGCAAGTTGGCGAAAAGATCGTTTCCATCGCCGCCGTTCACGGAATAGTTGTTGGAGCGACCGCGGCCGCCGTTGACAGTGACGACTCCCGCCCTGTCGGAACCATAAAACAGATCGTTGCCAAGTTGCGACTGCACGCCAGGCTGTAACTGAAGAAGCTGGTAGACATCGCGCTGGTTGAGCGGCAGTTGCGTCGAAGCGCGCTCATTGACCACCGCGCCAAGCTGGGTGCTCGTGGTATCGACAACCGGGGGAGCACCCGTCACTTCGACCGTCTCTGCCGTAGTTCCCAGTTGCAGCGTGATGTCAACGCTGATGACTTCGTTCAAGTCGAGCGCAACCCCCTTCCGCACATACTTCTTGAATCCTTGTTGCGTTACGTCGATTTCGTACGAACCGACGGGAACCTCGATCAGCAGATATTCTCCGTTCGCGCCGGTGTCGACGTCGCGCGACACGTTGGTCGCCTCATTGATGAGCGTCACCTTGGCACCCACGACTGCGGCGCCGCTCGGATCGCTCACCGTGCCGCGAATACGGCCGCCGGTACTCTGTGCGACGATGATCGGCGCAAGTGTCACCGCCGCTACAGCAAGAATCGAAAGTAGAAATAAACGAGGACCGCGGAATGCGGACGCATTCCGTCGCTTGCATTCGGACTTCATGAGCTCACCCCTCAAGTGCGGTACTTCAACCGCCGACCAGGACCCACGACCCAACTGCCTTAAAATTTTCCGAAAAAAAAACCAATGTGATTCGAGGTTGCTGCGTGATATGAACCTTACTATAATCCCGCAAACTTAGAGAAAGCCATCACCGGTGTCAAGCGGAAAGAATTCATCCAGCCAATCGCGAACGCGATTGCAAGAAAGTGCTTCGCACAAGCGCATGCTGCGCATCAGCGAAGTGGCGCGCCGCGTCGGAATTTCGTCTTCGGCGTTGCGCGCGTGGGAGATGGTCGGCCTCGTCGCGCCCCAACGCACAAAAAGCAAATATCGGCTATACACAGAGGCGGACGTGCGACTCTTGCAGCGCGCCCTGTTTCTACGCCGCGCCCGCGGACTCAATCCCGCGGCGATCGTGCACGTCCTCAAGGGCCAGGGGATCGTATCGGCGCCCGCGGAAAAAGAATTATTGCCGGGGCAGCGTTTTCGCCGGCTGCGCACGCGACGCAGACTCTCTTTAGCACAGGTTGCGCGCGCAACACGCGTATCGGTCGGATTTCTCAGCGCGCTCGAACGCGGACAGATGCGTTCTTCGGTCGCGACGCTTCGGCGAATCGCGCGCTTTTATCGCACGAACATTCCATCACTCTTCGAAGCTGCCGAAGAAAATCCGGGGCTCGTGCGCCCGTCGCAACGCAAGATTCTCGAAACAACCGCCGGCGTGCGCATGGAGTTGCTTGCGTGGGGCCACACGGCGATGGAGCCTCATTTGTTTTGCATCAAGCCCAACGGCGGAAGCGGGGAGTCGTACGCGCACGAAGGCGAGGAATTTTTGCACGTGCTTCGCGGCGAATTCGAAATCTGGCTCGATGGCAAAGAGCATCACGTGCTGAAGACCGGTGATAGTTTGTATTTCGACAGCTCGACGCCGCACAGATGGCGAAATCCGGGGCGAAGCGAAACGCGCTTGCTGTGGATCAACACGCCGCCGACGTTTTAGCGTTAACGGCGCAAGTTTTCGTTGCGCGCGAGTTTCAGTTTGTTGGTTGGCGATTTTGGATCACGAGGGAACATGAAACGTTCATCCGCACGATTGCCCGTTGCTCGATCGATTCTGGTCGTCATCCTCTTGGTGTTTGTCGCAACCTTGGCGGCGACGCGCATGCCGGCGCAAACCGCGGACACCATTATTCACCACGCCAAGATTTACACCGTGAACGACAAGCAACCTTGGGCGGAAGCGGTCGCGATTCATGGCGACAAGATCATCGCGGTGGGCACCGAAGCCGAAGTCGAAAAGCTTCGTAGTCCAAAGACGAAAACGATCGACGCCAATGGGCAGCTTGTGTTGCCGGGATTCGTCGATTGTCATATTCATTTTCTCGACGGCTCACTCAGCCTTGGGCGCGTGAATCTCGAAGGCGCGAAAGATGTCGCCGACATTCAGCAGCGCCTGCGTGAGTACGCCGCGAAGCATCCGGGCAAAGATTGGATCCTCGGACGCGGCTGGGACTACGCGATGTTCGGCGCGACGGCGTTGCCCGACAAAAAATATCTCGACGAACTTTTCCCCGATCGTCCCGCATATCTCGAGGGCTACGACGGCCACACTTACTGGGCGAATTCGAAGGCGTTGGCGCTTGCTGGCATCACTAAGGACACGCCGAATCCCGCGAACGGCATCATTGTTCGCGACCCGAAGACTGGTGAAGCAACCGGCGCGCTGAAAGAAGCTGCACACGGTCTGGTCGGTAAGATTGTTCCGAAGCCGACGCGCGCCGAAAAACTGGAAGCCCTCCGCGCAGGTATGAAGTGGGCCAACGAGCACGGCCTCACGCGTGTCCATAGCGCGGGCGGCGATTTCGAAGAACTCGCTCTGTTCGATCAGATACGCCACGAAAAACAGCAGACGCTTCGTTTCTACATTGCCTACTTTCTCGACCCGCCCCAATTGCGGCCCGCCGACATCGAAAAGATTGAATTTGCGCGCAAGAAATATGCCGACGATTGGATCAGCGGCGGCGCGGTAAAAATGATGGTCGATGGCGTGATCGAGTCGCACACGGCTGCAATGCTTGAGCCGTACACCGACGACCCTTCACTAAAAGGCAAGCTCTTCTGGGACCCCGACAAGTACAAATCCGCCGTCGCCGAACTTGATAAGCGGGGGCTGCAACTTTTCACGCACGCGATCGGCGATTACGGCGTGCGCACCGCGCTTGATGCCTATGAGAACGCCGAAAAGGTGAACGGCACGCAGGATCGCCGGCCGCGCATAGAACATATCGAGACGATTCAGGCGATCGACATCCCGCGATTCGGCAAGCTCGGCGTGATCGCGAGCATGCAGCCGCTGCACTCCTATCCCAACGAAGACACGCTGGACGTCTGGGCGCGTAACATCGGTCCCGATCGCGCGGGTCGAGCGTGGGTGTGGAAGAGCATCGCAGACGACGGTGGACACCTCGCGTTCGGCAGCGATTGGCCGGTCGTCACGCTCAATCCGTGGGAAGGCGTGCAGACGGCGGTCACGCGTCAGACAACGGACGGCAAACCTGAAGGCGGCTTTGTGCCGTCACAACGACTGAGCGTCGCGGACGCGGTGTATGGCTACACGCTGGGCGCGGCCTTTGCCGGCCGGCGTGAAAAAACGGAAGGGTCGATCGAAACCGGAAAACTTGCCGACATCATTATTCTTTCGCAGAACGTGTTCGACATCGATCCGCGGAAAATTTCAGATACAAAAGTAACGGCAACGATCGTCGGCGGGCGCATCGTGTATCAGGGCGACGCGAAATAGTTGTTTTGATTTTCACCGCTCGCGTCGCGTCGGGTCGGCGGGCTGCAAAGGAGAACGGAAATGAGGCGATCGGCGTTCGCGGCAATTTTTCTTTTGGCGATCTTCTTTGCTGGGTGCGGACCGAAAACCGAAACGCTCAGCCTGCTGGTGTGGGAGGGCTACGCCGATCCCTCCTTCCTCAAAGCATTCGAAGACGCGCACCACTGCAAGGTCGTTGCGTCGTACATGGGATCGAGCGACGAGCTTGTCGCGAAACTTCGCGGTGGCAGCGCCAGCAACTACGACGTGATCTCACCGTCGAGCGACGTTGCGACGTCTATCGTGAAGGCTGGACTCGCGGCACCGCTCGACCTCTCGAAAATTCCAGCGTACCCACAGCTCTCGGCGCGGCTGCGCGAATCGCCGCTGGTAAAAGCAAACGGCCAGACCTACGGCGTCCCGTTTGTGTGGGGACCAAATCCGCTGCTCTACGACACGAATGCATTTCCGAAGGCACCCGACAGTTGGAGCGATCTCTGGAATCCCAAATTGAAAGGCAAAATCTCGCTGTGGGATGAACTCTCCAGCGTCTACATGGCGGCACAGGTCCTCGGCTACGACAAGCCTGATCCGAATCAGCTCTACAACCTCAGCGACGAACAACTCGAAGCCGTGAAGAAGAAATTGATCGAGCTCAAACCTAACGTTCGCACCTATTGGGCGACTGGCGGCGCACTCACCAATCTTTTTCAACAGCACGAGATCATCGCCGCGATGGGATGGCCGTTGATGACGGTCGACCTGCGCAAAGTCAACTATCCGATCGGCGAGACGATCCCGAAAGAAAACACCACAGGATGGATCGACCACCTGATGATCACCGCCGCGAGTTCACATAAAGAACTCGCGCAGGCGTTTCTTGAATATATGGTTGAGCCGCAAACGCAAAAACTCGTCACGGATGTGACGCACTACACACCCGCGAATCCAGCAACCGCGCAGCTTCTGACACCCGACGAGGTGAAAAGCCTGCACCTGGACGATCCCGACGCCTACATGAAGCGGATTTATTTCTGGCAGGACGTTCCGCGCCGTCAGAAATACACCGAAATCTGGAACGAGGTTAAGAACGCTCAGTGAGCTCTCCCGTGACTAACGCGCACAGCGCAACGAGCGGCGCCTCGGGGGTATTGCTCGCGGTGCGCGGCATCGCGAAGCGTTTTGGCGAAAAAGAAGTGCTGAAGAGCCTGTCGCTCGACATCGCGCCGGGTGAATTCATCACGCTGCTCGGTGAGAGCGGCTCGGGCAAAACCACCTTGCTGCGGCTGATCGCCGGATTCGAGCAGCCGTCGTCGGGCGAAATCTGGATGAATGGCGATCGGCTCGACATCCAGCCAGCGCACAAACGCCGCGTCAACACGGTGTTTCAGCAATATGCGTTGTTCCCGCACCTGAGCGTGCGCGACAACGTCGCTTACGGTCTGCGAGTGAAGAAAACGCCGAAGAACGAGGTCGGCGGCCGCGTCGATCAGGCGCTTAAAATGGTGAAGATGAATGAGTTCGCTGACGCTAAACCCACGCGCCTCAGCGGCGGCCAGCAACAGCGCGTTGCTCTGGCTCGCGCGCTCGTGAATCGGCCGCAACTCTTGTTGCTCGACGAACCTTTGTCGGCCCTCGATGCGAATTTGCGCAAGCAAATGCAGAGTGAACTGAAGTCGCTACAGCGCGAGGTCGGCATCACATTTCTTTTCGTCACGCATGATCAGGAAGAAGCGATGGCGCTTTCCGATCGCATCGCGCTGCTGCGCAACGGCGCCCTCGAGCAAGTCGCGGCACCGCGCGAAATTTACGCGCGCCCCGCCACGGCGTATACGGCTCAATTCATCGGCCAAACGAATTTACTGAACGCATCCGTAAAAAACGGAGTCGCGACATGCGGCTCGCTGAAATGGCCGACATCCGCCGCCGACGGCACGGCGCTTTTCTCTCTCCGTCCGGAAGCAATCCAGCTCGCGTCCGACGTTTTGCCGGTTTCCGCGCGATGGGTTCGCTTTCGCGGAACGATCCAGCAACAAATCTACGGCGGTGCGAGCGAGCTGCTGGAAATCGAGTGCGGTGCCGGGCAGCCCCTGCGCGCGCGGATTCCCTCTCGCGCTTCGCTCAGCCGTGAACAGGAATTTTCCTTTTCCGCCGATGAAGTAGTGCAAGTGAAGAGCTGACGAAGCCGCAATAGAATGTATTCACGCGCCTACAAAACGCTGATCACCGCGCCGCCCCTTCTGTGGGTCGGCCTGTTTCTGCTGCTTCCCTACGCCTTGATGTTCGCGCATAGCTTCTGGCTCGTGCGCGACGGCTTCCTCGTTCACGAGTGGAACCTCCAGAACTATCACAAGCTCGTCTCCAATCCGCTCTACGTCGAAGTTCTTCTCCGCACGATGCGAATCGCCGCGTCCGTCACGCTCCTGTCGGTCCTGCTCGGCTACCCGCTCGCCTACTACCTGTCGTTTCACGCCGGCGCGCGCAAAGAGCTGCTCTACCAACTCGTAATCGTGCCGTTGTGGGTCAGCTACCTCGTGCGCGGTTATGCCTGGAAAACCATTCTCGGCAGCGACGGCGTGCTCAATGGCTTCCTGCAATATCTCCACATCACGCACGAGCCCGTCGGCGCACTGCTCTACAGCCCCTTCGCCGTCATAGTGATGCTCACGCACATCTACACGCCTTTCGTTTTTCTCCCGATATATGCGTCACTCGAGCACATTCCGCGTCCGCTCGTCGAAGCCTCGCACGACCTCGGCGCGAATCGCCTCACAACATTCTTTCGAGTGATTCTCCCGCTCTCAATGCCCGGCCTTCTCGCCGGAGCCACTTTCGCCTTCGTACTCTCGCTCGGTGATTTTCTCGCTCCTCTCCTCGTTGGCGGCCCAAGCGGCACGATGATCGCCAATATCGTGCAAAGCCTCTTTGGCGCTGCTTACGACTGGCCGCTGGGCGCCGCAATTTCCGTCTGCATTCTTCTGATCACCATCACCTTGCTCTCACTCACCGAACGTTTCGAAAAGCGCTGGTCCTTCAAATGACGCGCGTAAACCGATCCGCGAAAGCCGTCTCCAACGCGCGCGCTCCGATCTTGACCATCTGCGCGATCCTCATCTTCGCGTTCATCTACTTGCCGATCGTCGTGCTGATCGTTTACTCCTTCAATCGCGACGGAGTCGGCGGCTTCCCGCCGCAGCACTTCACGCTCGATTGGTATCGGCGGCTCTTCGCCGACGGCGCGATCTGGGATGCCGTCCTCAACAGCGTCATCGTCGCCACCGCAAGCGTCATGCTCGCTCTCACACTCGGCCTCCTCGCCGCGCTCGCGCTCGATCGCGCCGACTTCCCCGGCAAACCACTCTTCCGCCGTCTCGTACTCCTCCCGTTGATTCTTCCCGGCATCATCACCGGCCTTTCCTTATTAATGTTCGCCGTCTTCGTTCACCTCCCACTTAGCCTCGGCACCGTTTTTCTCGGCCACGGCACTGCGCTGATCTCTGTCGCCACCACCGAACTCTTCGCTGGGCTGCAAAAAATCGATCACGCGCAGGAGGAAGCCTCGCTCGATCTCGGCGCAACTCCGTGGCAAACCTTCTGGCGCGTGACCTTGCCCAATCTAAAACTCTCGCTCATCGCCGCCGGATTGCTCATCTTCACGCTCTCGATGGACGAAATCGCCGTCACATTCTTCCTGATCGGCCGAGACAATACGCTGCCCCTCGAAATCTGGGGCCGACTTCGCCGCGGTATCACCCCCGAAATCAACGCGATCTCGACGCTCATCTTCGCGCTATCGGTCGCACTCATCGTGATCTGGTATCGCATCCGCACGCGCAGCCTCGGCGCCAAACCACAAGATCTTCTCGAACAAACTGCAACCCAACAGCAGGAGCAAGCCGCATGACACCGTCACCCAATTCCCGCCGCGATTTCATCAAGTTCGTCGTCGCAGGTTCCGTCGCCGCCGGTTGTCCTATCGACCAATCCCTGATCGCCGCTCCTTCAGAGAGCAACCCAGCCGCTCCTAGCCCCACACCTCAAGTCGATGGCGAACATTTCGAAATCTGCCACGAAGTCCGCGACGGCCACGCGTTCGACTTCCCCGCCGTCAGCCGTAAAGTCGAAGTCGTCATCATCGGCGCAGGCTCCGCCGGACTCTCCGCCGCCTATTTCCTCCGTGGCAAAGATTTCCTTCTCCTCGAAAAGGAAGACCACTTCGGCGGCAACGCCTATCAGGAAGAATTCGACTGCCAACCGTTCGCCACCGGCTCCGCCTACGCCTTTCGCGACGACGAGGGCGACCAACTCGCGCGAGAAATCGGCCTCAAGCTCTTACCCGTAAACAATCCCGATCCCACCATCGTCAACAAAACTTTCGTCGCAGACACATGGATCAAAGGCATCGACGAACTTCCCTATCCGAAAGCAGTGCGCGCCAGCTTCCGTAAATTTCGCGACGACGTCCGCAAAATCGACGTCGCCAAGCGCATGAAAGAGCTCGACGCGCAGCCTTTCACCAAATTCACCGCCGGCTATGCGCACGAAGTCCAGCAATGGTGGGACGGCTACGGCCCCTCAAACTGGGGCGCAATTTGCCAGGACACGTCCGCCTACGTCGGGCTCGACGCAATGCGCGGCCTCGCCACGGGTGAAGACAGCAAGCGCGTTATTCTCCCCGGCGGACTCGGCTGCATCACCCACAAACTCGTCGAAGTCCTCCAGCCAAAATACGGCGAACGCATGCTCGGCAACGCAACCGTCGTCGCTGTCGTCTCCGAAAAATACGAAGTCAAAATCACCTACATCCGCGAAGCCAAGCCCATCACCGTTTCCGCCAAAGCCGTACTCATGTGTACGCCGAAACACATCACTTCGCGTCTAGTTCGCGGGCTTCCTGACGCACAACTCGCTGCCATGCGCCGCACGCGCTTCGCGCCCTATCCCGTCGTCAACGTCATCTTCGACAAGCCTGTCTACAATCGCGGCTACGACAACTGGTGCCCCGGCAACACTTTCACCGATTTCATCGTCGCCGACTGGACCGTCCGCAACGAGCCCGGCTACAAGCAAAAAAACAACATCCTTTCTTTCTACACGCCGCTCCGCGAAGCCCAGCGCGCCACATTGCTCGACGAAAACGCCTGCAAAATCCTCGCCGCGCGCGTCCTCGCCGATTTCCAAAAATTGATGCCAGAGTTCAACGTCGATCCCATCGAAGTCCGCATCTATCGCCGTGGCCATCCGATGTTCATGTCTGTTCCCGGCCAATACACCGTCAATCGCATCGCCGCCGCGCAGCCGATGGATCGCGTCTACTTCGGTAACGCCGATTCCGGCGGCCCCGAATCGCTCACCAGCGAGGCCATCCGCCTCTCAAAGGTCGGCTCCGAATGGGTCGATCTCGTTCTCGCAGGAAAACCCGGCGCAAAAGCGCTCGTCCAAAAAGCTCTGGAACCAACCGCCGAAGCGTGAAATAAATTGGCGGTCAATTCGCAACTCACAGCGTCACCGAGGAGACCCATCATCCGCGCTTACCGAATCTCGATTCTCGTCCTGGCACTCCTCATGTCTTTTGTTTTCTCCGCCTACTCGCGCGCCCAATCTCAAAACTCCACGCCAAAAACCATCCTCATCCTCCACGCCCAGGTCGCCGACGGCACTGGCGCCCCACTCCGCAAACTCAGCGTGCGCATCTCCGGCGACCGCATCCTCGCCGTCGCCGCCCACCTCAAACCGCAGCCCGATGAAAAAGTCATCGACGCCAAAGGGCTGGTTCTCGCCCCCGGCTTTATCGACATCCACAATCACTCTACCGACGGCCTAGAATCCGACCCGCTCGCCGAATCGCAAATCTCTCAAGGCATCACCACCATCGTCCTCGGCGCAGACGGCGATTCTCCCTGGCCCATCGCGCCCTATCTCGCCGCTCGCCGCGCCAATCCTCCCTCGCTCAACATCGCCATGATGGCCGGCCACGCCACCATCCGCGAACAAATCATGGGAAAAGATTTCCGCCGCGTGGCGACGCCCGACGAAATCGCAAAAATGACGCAACTCGCCGAGCAAGCCATGAACGAAGGCGCAATCGGCCTCTCGAGTGGCCTCGAATACGACGTCGCCAGCTACAGCTCCACCGATGAAGTGGTCGCCGAAGCGAAAATCGCCGCGGCTCACGGCGGCTTCTACATGACTCACATTCGTGACGAAGACGACAAAGCTTTTTCCGCGCTCGACGAAGAAATCGCCATCGGCGAACGTGCCCACATTCCCATCGAGCATTCGCACATCAAGGTCAGCACCGTCAGCGTGTGGAACAAAGCGCCTGAATACATCCGCGTCATTGAAGCCGCCCGCAAACGCGGCGTCGATTTCCTCGCCGACTGCTACCCCTACGACGCGTGGCACTCCAACATTAAAGTGATCATGCCCGACAAGCAGTACGAGAGTCCCGCCAGCGTCGAAAAAGCCCTGCGAGAAAACGGCGGCGCGCAAAACATCACCATCACAGAGTTCAAACCGAATCCCGCCTACGAAAATCACAACATTGCCGAGCTCGCCGCCACAAATCACCTCACGCCCGTCGAGATGTATATCCGCATCATCCGCGAAGGCGACGCCGCCAACACCGAAGCCGAGGTCATCGGTAAATCGATGATCGAGCCCGACATCAAAGCCTTCTATCAGCAGCCGTGGGTGATGGTCGCCAGCGACGGTGGCATCGGCTCAGCTCATCCCCGCGGAGCCGGCACCTTCCCCCGCGTCCTCGGCGTCTACGTGCGCCAAAACCACTGGCTCACCCTGCCCGAAGCCGTCCGCAAAATGACCTCGCTCCCCGCCCAGCGCATCGGCTGGAAAGATCGAGGTATCCTCCGCGAGGGCGCGATCGCCGACCTCACCCTCTTCAATCCCAAAACGGTACTCGACCGGTCCAACTTCGCTAAACCTTTCGAGCTCCCCACCGGCATCGAGAAAGTCTTTGTAAACGGGCAACTTGTCTGGGATTCCACGAAGGCAACCGGTGCTCGTCCCGGTCAGGTACTAGAACTTACTCATAATCCTTAAGCAATCTCTTGTAACTCTCTTAACTTCGTCATCCCATCCTTCGCTCTTTGCGCGATAATGTTTTTCCCCATTCCACCTAAATCGTGCGAATTTTCGCGGCTGCGCGGTAAAACGCAGCAGTAAATGAGGAGCGGTAAGCGCGGAAGTACTCAGCAGCGGAGGATTTGTGCCTGCACCCGGCAGTTTGGACGAATTTCAGAAGACCCGCACCGATCTCAACGAAGAGATCCTCGGCTGCGGTCACCTGGGCATGAAGCGATTCTTCGCCCTCGACCACCAGGCCTACGAGCCCGGTCCTCTCGGTACCAAGACGAAGGAGCTATTGGGCCTAGTCGCCTCTGCAGTGCTACGCTGCGATGACTGCATTACGTACCACCTCGTCCGCGCCGGCGAAGAAGGCTGGACCCGCGACGAAGTGGTGGACGCATTGAACGTAGCCCTCGTCGTCGGCGGCTCGATCACCATTCCGCACGTCCGCCGCGCGTTCGCCCGAATGCGCGAAATTCCCGGCCTCGCGCCGTAGTGCGCAGGTGTGTATTGAGTTTGTGCGTGAACTTGCAGCCAGAAATTTTTCGGTATCGGTAACGGGTTTTACGAATCTATTGAATTAAAGCGAGAGAGTTAGAATCAGCATGGATAGCACGGCCAACCCCGCAGCCTCACAAACCGCGAACGCCCTGGCGCGCCTGCAGAAAATGCTCATCGGCGCATTGTTCGCCGGAGTTCTGCTCGTCCCCAAAATTCTCAATCTGCGACGCGACGAGCGTTCGTGGACCGTATTCCGCGTCCTGCTTGGAATCGCCGGCGCCGGCTTCGTAATTTTGCCGCTCGCTTTCTGGAATTCCTGGCTCGCCGCAATCGCCGGCCTCGCCATGTTCCTCACGGCCGCGTTACTGCCGCCCGCACTCACGATCGTTACTGCCGACGACAAAGCGCGCGAACTTGGCGCTCTCGTCGTCGTCAACGGCGGCAAAACGCGCATGTCTAACGGCGTCTCTGTTCCTGTCCGCCTGCTCGTCGGCACCGAAAATATCTGGGCGCTCGATGCGCATCTCCAGACGCGCCTGATCATCCCCGTCGCCGAAGTCTCGTCGGTCTACTCCGAAGAGACCGAAGCCGGTTGGGTCGTTCGCCTGCGCCGCCCCAACACTGTCGAAGAGTTCGCCTACCGCGGCGTATTCGCCGAGCACTTCGCCAAAGTCACCGAAAGCACCATCCGCAGCGTCATGCGCCCCGGCCTCCCCATCCAGGAAAAAGCCCGCGCCGCCCGCGCCTGAAATTACCTTTCCAGCTCACTTCCGTGTACGGGCGCAGCACCGCTGCGCCCCAGCTTGGCAACCAACGCTGCGTCTCGGCTCCCGATGCTTTTCTTCGCTTTTGACCTTCTACTCTCGACTGTCAACCTCGTCGTTTATTTCTACGAAACGTCCGCGATTAAACGCTCTCCAATATCACTCTCTGTGCGACAATAAGTCATGGCCAGAGGTTGGGAAAGTAAGGACGTGGAAGCTCAAGTGGCTGCCGCCGAACCCAGGAAAGCACCCTCCGATAAGAACGAAAAGAGCGCCGAACAGCGCCTGCGCGAACAAACTGTAAAAGACCTCCAACTCTCGCGCGTCCGTATCGCCAACGATCTTGCCAACGCCACCAATCCGAACCACAAAAAATCCCTCGAAGCCGCCCTCGCCCACCTCGACAAAAAAATCGCCGAAAACTCCTAAGCTGGTCGCTTTGCTCTTCCCATCGCGGTAGAGAAGTGAGACAGTCCCCGCAATGTTTTGCACTCTCGCGGAGGACGACTATGCCGAGCCGGTCTCTGGACCCAGCCTTTCAACAAATGTTGCAGCGCCGCTTGATCGCAACATTGGGCACGCAAAATTCCGACGGCTCCATTCACCTCACCGCCGTCTGGTTTCTCTTCGAAGAAAACTCATTCTTTGTCGCCACTTCTTCCAGAACAAAAAAGGCACGCAACATTCTCGCAGTACCCAAAGCCTCTTTAATGGTCGACATGCGCAAGCCCGGAACCGAACGCGGCATTACCGCGACATGTCGCGCTCAATTGCTCTCTGGAGATCAATCGAAGCAGCTCAACCGCCGCATTCACAGCCGCTATCTCAGCAGCGCCGCCATGGCCGATCCAGGGATCGAGCCTGTCTTCGCTTCGTTCGATGACGTGACGGTTCGGCTGACGCCTGAATCCTGGTTTACGTGGGATATGGCTACGCTCGACGCGCAAGCCTTCGGCGGCCGCCTGGGTGGAACTCCCGGCTACTTGTTACCGCTCGATTGACCGCGCAAGAGCTGTGTAATTTGCCCCGCGCGAATGAGAACTTCGCCGGCACGTCACAGCCGGCCTGCCTGAGGCTTTGCTGCTCTTTCGACTTTTAACTTTCGACATCAACTTCCTCACGCAATAAAATCCCCCGCCAGCCCCCAAAAGTCATTCACGTAGTAGTGCGACAAAACATTCCCAAACAAATAGCAAATTCCCTCGCACGGCGGAATCTCGCCGTACCGCTTCTTCCCCCGCGCAAAAATCTTCTTCAACGACCCGTCGTGCAGCAAATTCCCAGCCACCTTTCGCAGCGGCTCGCATGGATAAAACACATCCCCATTCGGATACACCCGCGGAAACATCGTCGGAAAGCACTCGAAACTCCGGAATCGCAGCAGCGTGTCGATCGTCCTCGGCGTCCCGTTAATCGGCTGCTTGTTCTCGCGCCGCCGCGCGATGATCGTATCCACCAGCGCCTGATATTTTGGATTCCGCAGCAGCGCCAGATTCGGCATCTTCTCCATCTGCGCCGACTGCGCCGCAAACACAAATCCCTGCTCGCCGCACCAATCCAGCAGCTTCTCGACCTCCGTGATATTCCACTCTTCGATCACCGTGCTGATCGTGATCTTTCGCGGATTCCCCAGTCGCTCCTTCGCAAACTGCAAATTCTCCATCACCTTCGGCAGCGCCGCGGGTTTCGACAACGCATTCGTCGGATCGGCCTGTAGCGCATCGAGACTTACGACTAACCCCGTCACTCCATCCAGAATCTTCGGCTTGCGATCCAGCAGCGTTCCATTCGTGATCAACAGCACCGACCGGAATTTATTCTTGAATCGCGCCGCCTCGACGATCGTTTCGATATCCGATCGCAGCGTCGGCTCGCCGCCCGTAATCACGATCGAATCCGTCTCTCGCCGGATCTTCGCCAAAACCCTCAGCGTCCCGTCCGTCGGCAACTCTGAACTAAAAACCTCCGGCTCCTTCTGCGTGCAGTACGTGCAGTCCAGGTTGCACTTATGCGTCACATAAAACGTTACTGCATACGGCGCAACAACCTTCGTCTGCAGTACATGCCGCCGCCACCCATTCCGAAAATAAAGCCCGAAATTCTTCCCCACAAACGGTGCCTGCTTCACCAACCCACGTATCAACTCCAACCGCGTCGGCCCCCGCCGCGCCGCGCCGTTCGCCGGAGAGCCCGACGCCGCCCCGCCGCCTGTCGCCGAGCCGGCACCGACCGCCGTGCCTGCCGCCCGCGGATCGAGCGCGGTCACAGGCACAAACCCAGCTCGATTTTCGGTTGTCTTCAAATCCGGCATGTCTGGTCGCCCACTTCAAACACACTCCAACACTTGCATTTCGGCGCTAATTTAGCCAACTGTCATTTCGACCGAAGCAAGCCGGCGCTTTTTCTTTTCGGCTTGCGCAGTGGAGAAATCTCTCTTCGATCTTAAATCTCGCTAAGGCTTGCTATTTGTCGGCGGATTTGCACTTGCATTCCCGTTCCCCTTCGCCGCAGCCTGCGCCTTGCTCGCCGCCTCCACCTGATCCCGAAACTTCTGAAACAGCGGCATCTCCGGCTTATCCAACCCATCCTTCAAAAACTGATGCCACACCGGCCCGAATTTCGTCCCATCCGGTTTCACCAGATACACGTACAACATGTCCTGGTTCGGCCCAACTTCCGCCTCAACCCTCCCCGCCGCCGTCGTCTGGGACTCAGTCGTCCCCGGTATCGTCCCCGGCCCCGTTTGGCGCCCGATCGTTCCGCCGACCGTCGCGCTCGCAATCCGCTCTTTGCGGACGACAAAAAGAACCTCAGCCTCCGACCGCCGAAACGTCAAGTTGTACCGGTTCCAACTCCGCAGCGCATCCTCGACATCCCCAATTGCTCGCCGATCCTCCGGAATCAATCTGGGATTCTGAATGTCACCGGCTTCCGCCTCGACATACACATACCGCGCGTTCAACAACGCTTTCGGAAAATCATCTTTATTCTTCGGCTTCGAATACCCCAGCGCCCCAAGCGCCAACACCGCACACAACCCAATCCACATCCGTGAGTTCATCGTGCACCTCACTGCCCCGACAATCTCGACTACCGCTCCCAAGATGCTACTCCCACTCCCCCGCCCACACTAGACCCAGCCCAAAAACAAAGGGCGCAGCCGACGCTGCGCCCTTTCACAATTCTCAATCTCGTCGTAACGACTCAATCCGTAAACACCACCCCCACCGAACTAACCCCCTTCTCTCTTCCCTCGTCGATCCTCGTCACATACCCCCGCAACCGCATCGCCCCCTGCAACCCGTTCGGCCCCGGCGTCTCCATGATCACCTGCAATTCCGACTGCAGCCGCGGGCTATGCTTCAACGTGATCATCGCCCCTTGCAGCGACAAATCGCTCACCAGCGTCTCTTCATCAAACGCCCGCCCGCCTTCCGTCACACCCGAAACCCGCGCCCTGAACTGTGCCTCGCGCCGCAGCGCCGTCCGTGTGCCTGGCATGTGCGCATCGACGCGCCCGTTCGCCGCTCCCAGCGTGATCACCATGCCCTCGCTCGCCGCAAATACCGAATCAAACTCCTCTCGCCCCTGCCGCAAAATCGAATCGACCATCCGATCCGTCGAATCCGGATCGTGATGAAACAGAACCAGCGTCTTCGCGCCCGCGTCGCGCGCCGCCTTCACTCCCTCTTGCCACGTCGAATGTCCCCAGCCGCGTTTCGGACCCGCAAGCTGCTCCGGTGTGTACTGCGCGTCGTTGATGAAAATGTCCGCGCCCGCCGCCAGATCGCGCAAACTTTTATCGAGCGCCGGATTTCCCGGCTCATTATCGGTCGCGTACACAACGATCCCCGCCGCCGTCTCGATCCGAAATCCCAGACATCCCTGCGGATGATTCAGCGCTCGCACCGAAATTTTATTCTCGCCGATGAAAAATGCGTCGCCGTCGGCCACTTCCTGAAATCGCCGCTTCGCATTCATCGCCGTCAAATCCACCGGAAAATACGGCTGCGCCATCTGTGTTTCGAAAACTTGCTTCAGGCTGTCGCGGCCCAGCGACTCCGACCGAAAGCTATAAAAATGAAATTCGTTCTGTTCGGAATACAGCGGAGTGAAAAACGGAATCCCCTGAATGTGATCCCAGTGATAGTGAGTAACAAGAAAGTGTGTTTCCTGCTGCGGTTGTTGCGCGTGCTCTTTGCCCCATCGCGAACCCAGCATCCGCAGCCCAGTGCCGCAATCCAAAATCAGCTGCATTCCGTCCGGCGTCGTCAGCTCAACGCACGGCGTGTTTCCGCCATAACGCCAGGTCGCCGGATCGACGGTCGCCGTGGACCCGCGCACGCCCCAAAAACTCAACTTGGCAACCGGATTTGTCATTTCACCCTGGCACGCCCACTCAGGTAAACGCACAGCCGGACGCAAAACGTCCGTCGTACGAACAGTGCGCGCTATATGTCCCCTCCAAACACACAGCCGCACGCCTACCCAGCACCAGCCAAAACCTGATGAGCCTCATTCGATGTTCGCAGCCGCCCCCGGCACCGTCAACGGAATCGCAACCCCTACGTGTCAAGATATCCACTAAGTAAGTAGCCCCGCTTCGCCAACCGAGCAAACCGCGCGTAGAATGGGCTCTAGCGGCTATGCACACGCATTCCCACGATCACGCCCACGGGGATCACACGCACGATTGCCCCCCTGGCACGCCCTCGAAAGCCGCCTCCGGCAGCCACGCCCATTCGCATTTCGGCCATTCCCATAGTCACAGCCACGGCCACCACGGCCACGAACATCCGACCCTGAGCCCCAGCATCCTCGGCTGGGCCATGGTCGCCACTCTCGGCCTCGTCGCCGCCGAAGTCGTCGGCGGCATCGTCGGCCACTCCGTCGCTCTTCTCAATGACGCCGTTCACAATCTTTCCGATGTCCCCGCCATCGGTCTTTCGTTTCTCGCGATGCGCTGGGCCCAGCGTCCCGCCGATTCCGAAAAAACCTACGGCTACCATCGCGCCGGCACGCTCGCCGCGTTCACCAACGCCGTCGTCTTGGTTTTGCTTTCTCTCTGGCTGGGTTACGAATCGATCGAGCGTTTCCGCTCGCCCGTCGAAGTCGTCGAAAGCTGGATGATTTGGACTTCTCTCGCCGCGCTCGCCGTCAACGGCGGCATCACACTCGCTCTCGTCCGCGGCCGCAACGATTTAAATCTGCGCAGCATTTTGATTCACAATTTCGGCGACGCGCTCTCCAACGTCGCAATCATCATCGGCGCTCTCATCATCGGCGCCACCGGCATCCGCTGGATTGATCCTCTGCTCGGCCTCGCCATCGGCCTGCTCGTCCTCTGGTCCGCCATCGGAATTC
>Ga0207109_1107_pt1 | contig 18972 bp, 13 predicted proteins | sample Alteio_BWMinHeat_73_FD_153584 | JGI IMG/M metagenome (GOLD analysis project Ga0207109, IMG submission 153584) | Enriched cells from forest soil in Barre Woods Harvard Forest LTER site, Petersham, Massachusetts, United States -... | ecosystem: Environmental > Terrestrial > Soil > Temperate forest >... | reverse complement strand
GCGGGCACGGTGGGGATTTTTTGGGCGTTGGGTGCTGGATGTGGAACTGCGCTGGGCGCGGCGCGGGCGCACTCGCCGTCAGAAACTGTCGCCGCCGATACGGATGGGAGAGCGTATTTATTGGCGAACGGTGGGGCGGCGAGCGGTAGGGCGGCGAATGATGGGCTAATTTGTGAAGAGAGCACGGCGACACGGCGTGAGATTACGCGCGTGATGGTACATGGGCGGGACACCGAGGCGGCGAGGCGGCAAGAGGTGGCCGGCTTGGATGCGTGGATTGCGAAGCACCCGGACGACGTTTTTGCGCGGCTGGAAAGGCTCGATCAAAACGCCAAACAGACGGAACGCGATGCTGCGATCGCGGAATACAAGGAACTGCTGGACCGCCATCCGAACGACCCTGCATTCGAATTTCTTTACGCAGTAACACTGGTGGATACGAGGACGGCTGAAGCGCTCGAGCGGCTGAAAAAAATTCCTGCCGACGCGCGCATCATGCCAGAGGTTTATCTCGAGCTGGAATGGATCTACCGTTGGGGGAAATTTGAAGATCGAAGCGAGGGGCGGAAACAATTGATTGCGTATCGAGATGCGTGCCCGAATTCGCTGACGAGATGGCAGGGAGTGCCGATGAGGGACTACGCCACTGCCGAGCTGGCAACGAAATACGCGGCGCAGATGCGAAGCCGGCTTAAAGGCGAGCGCGACGTAGCGTGGCTGACTGCGTGGAATACGGTGTGGACCCTGGACTTCATTGGGACGCCACCAGAAAAACAGGATGAGCTCCGCACGCGCATCGATGAGGAAGTGCGGCAGCTTCGCGCATCGATTCGATCGGATGAGATCGAGTGGCTCGGTACGGTGAAGGCAGGGTTTCACTACGCGGACGATAAGAATTCGGAGCGCGAAGTCGCTGATTTGATCGTGAGCAAGTATCCCGAGAGCTGGAATGCGGAGGAGATCGCAAACGTGCGATGGAGCAAGGAGCATCCGTTTCCAAAGGCCGACGCTCCGGCGGCGGAGAAGTATGAGTTTTACCGCGCGGTTTATGAACGGGCCAAGCAGCGAGTGAAGAAAGAGCCGACGAATTCAGAATTCATGTGGGCTCAAGTGACGGCGATGCGGCAGTTGTATAAGCTGCGGACCTCGCTGCCGGCCGAGAAGCAGGCGAGCATCGAGGAGTCGCTGCCTGTGGCCGAACTTGTGGATGTTGGAGAACGTTTGCGGACGTCGTTGCAGGGTGACGTTGCATGGATGTCGAATCCGCCGGGCCAGTTCGATATCGCCGAAGCGTATCTCGATCGTGGTGTGCGAGTGGATGAAGTACCGCAGCTGATTGAAGAAGGACGAGCGGCAGCGGAAAGGTATCGCGCGTACGAGGGGTCTGACCGGACCACGGAAGAGGTTACGAAGATGTACAGCGACGCGAACGCGATGCGCGTACTATCGGGCGCGAATCTCCTGGTTGACGCGGCGCGCCAGTCGGGCAGGCCGGAGATGGCGAAGGCGGCGATGGAGGAGATGGAGTCGCTGAATTACGAAAAGAGTGAAGAGCCGAATATCTGGAAGGTGAAAGGAAAGTGGGCGGAAGTGAACGGGCACAAGCTTGATGCGATGTTCATGTATCGGGCGGCGATTGATTCGCGGCCGAAGGGGTTCCAGATGCCGCCGGGCGACGTGGATGAGGTGAAAGAGAGTTACGCGCGACTTTGGAAGGAACTCGGCGGAAGCGATGAAGGCAGGCAGGCGTGGTTGACAGGAGTGGCGAACGCGCAGGTCGCCGGCGATGCGAGATGGGAGAAGGCCAGCAAAGATTTGCCTGCGTGGAGCCTGACGGATCTGCAAGGCAAGACGTGGAAATTGGTGGATTTCAAAGGCAAGGCGATGCTGATCAATGTTTGGGCGACGTGGTGCGGGCCTTGCCAGGCAGAGCATCCGTATTTGCAGAAGTTTTATGAGCTGGTGAAGGATCGCAGCGACATACAAGTGGTGACGTTTAACATCGACGATTCCGCGGCGGATGTCGGGCCGTATATGAAGGATAAGCACTATACGTTTCCGGTGCTGCTGGCGAAGGATTTTGTGAACGATTTGTTGCCGCTGGTGTCGGTTCCGCAGAATTGGGTGGTGGATCAGGAGAGCAAGTGGAAGTGGAGTGAGGTTGGGTTTAATTGGGAGGGGAATTTCGATAAGGAGTGGATGGAGAAGTTGGGAGTGAAGTGAAGGGGAAATCGAAAATCGAAAATCGAAAATCGAGTCGCCTTCGATGGAGGGATCTTGCGGACCTGGGGCGCAGCGGTGCTGCGCCCGTACAAGAGTTGAGCTACGTGGTGAGGCGGTTGGGGGAGATTGGTTGGAGTTGCCAGGCGGAGAGTTGGTAGAGGCTTTTTTCGTCGGTGGCGGAGGTGATTTTTAGGGGGCCGTTGGGGTGGCGGTAGATGCGGGTGGTGATGGCGTGGCGGTTGTCGCAGATTAATTCGGCGACGCTGGCGTCGAGGAAGAGGGAGAAATCGCGGAGTGGGTGTTTTGTCGCCGGAATTTCGATGGTTTTGCCGTTTACGGTGAGTTTGGAGTTGTCGGCGGTGGTTTCGGTGGAGACGGTCAGCCAGGGGCCGGTTTGATCGGACAGGACGAAGTCGGATTTTTTCGCGTCGCTCATCCAGAAAAATTCGCCGGAGAGATTTTTGATTTCGATTTCGCGCGCGCGTGACGTGCGATCGGTGGCCGACAATTTGTTGGGAATCTCGAAGGTTTGTTGGCGGAGCGAGCGGACTTCGCGAGAGATTTCCATTTCGAGAGTGTTGTCATCGTCGATTTTGAGAGTGCGCGGGAGGGACATGCAGCCGGCCCAGCCTGCGGCGAGCAGTTCGGCGTCGGGGCGCTGTTCGGTGATCCAGCCCCAGAGGATGCGATTGCCTTTGGCGTCGAGCTGCGTTTTTTGGGCGTAGTAGGCGCCGTGATCGAGGATGCCGCGCGTTTGTGAGTGGAAGACGAGCTCTTTGGGATCGAGATCGCCGACTTCCCAGAAGACGCTGCCTGCGGTGGAGTAAAGCAAAACCCATTTTTTGCCGAGCGGGAAAAAGTCGGGGCACTCCCACATCTCGCCGGAGCCGACGGGGTCGGTGCTTTCGCGGCCGGACCACTGGCCTTCGGCGAGCGGGTGGAGATATTTCCAGACGCGAAGATTTTTGGATTCGTAGAGGAGGACGCGGCCACCTTTTTTGAACTGGCCGGAGGCGATGCCGCAATACCAGGGGCCGGAGTTGGATTCGCTGGTGGCGGGCGTGGGGATTTGGAAGAGGAAGGGATCGCGGAAGCCGGTGAGATTTGGATCTTGGGGCGGCTCGATGACGGGCTTGTCTAATTTTTGCCAAGTGAGGAGATTTGGATCTTTGCTGGTGGCGAGGAGTTGCGTTTCGCGGAAATTGTGATGGCCGTCGCGGAGCGTGGCGCGGTCGGCGGAGACGGATTTTACACCGGTGTAGATGATGGTGGCGGTGCCGTTGTCGTTGACGGCGCTGCCGGTGAAGCAGCCGTCAGAATCGTCGCCGCCGGGAGTGGGAGCGAGCGCGATGGGTTCGTGCTTCCAGTGAATCATGTCGTCGGTGACGGCGTGATTCCAGTGCATGTCGCCCCAGACGGCGGAGTTGGGATTGTATTGGAAGAACATGTGGTATTTGCCGCGCCAGAAGATGGGGCCGTTGGGGTCATTCATCCAGTTTTTGGCGGGGAGGAGGTGGAATTGGGGGCGGAGGGGGTCGGAGGCGAGATTTTTTGTATCGGCAGAAAAAAGATTTTGAGGGCGGAGCGCGGTGAGAGCGGCTGCGGCGGCGGAGGATTTCAGGAAGTGGCGGCGGGAGTTTCGCAGGGGCATATGGGCTCCGTGATTTATGAAGAAATGCTACAGCAGATTTTAGTTTGCGTGGGGTGACGAAGAAAAAAGCGGATTGGGGCGAGGTTGGGGCGATCTTGCGGACATGGGGCGCAGCGGTGCTGCGCCCGTACAACTGAGTGGCGAGTAGATCGGTTCGTGGTGGCGCAAGGGAAAACCCGCACCCTCCGAAATCTGAGGGTGCGGCACCCGGCGGGGAAAGATAACGCAGAGACGCAAAGTTCGCAGAGGAGCGCGGAGAGTTTGTCGGCGAGCGGATCGACGGGTGGTGGCGAGCGGAAATTCCGCACCCTGAAAATCGCAGGGTCCGGCACACAGGAACAGTCGGCAGTGAATGTTTGGTCCGAAAAATTATTTCGATTGGGACCAGGTGGCGATTTTTTGTTTGAGGTAGGTGAGGGGGACGGCGCCGTCTTCGAGGACGCGGTCGTGGAAGGACTTGATGTCGAAGCGAGAGCCCATGGATTGTTGGGCGGCGTCGCGGGCTTTGCGGATTTCGATGGCGCCGAGCATGTAGCTGGTGGCTTGCCCGGGCATGATGATGTAGCGGTCGATTTCGGCGGTGGCGTCATGCTCGTTTTCGGCGGTGTGCGCGAGCATGTAGTCGATTGCTTGCTTGCGCGTCCAATTTTTTGTGTGGATGCCGGAGTCGACGACGAGACGGACTGCGCGGAGCTGCTGATCGCTCAGCATGCCGAGGCGTTCGACGTCGTCGGAGAACAGATGGAGCTCGTCGGAGAGGCGTTCGGCGTAGAGCGCCCAGCCTTCGCCGTAGCCACTGTTCCAGAAGTAACGGCCGAGCGGATGGATATTTTTGTTTTCGAGCGCGATCGAGCCTTGCAGGTGGTGGCCGGGAATTGTTTCGTGGAATGCGGTGGATTCGTCTTCGACGCGGCTGTGCTTTTCGGCCTGATAGGCGTTGATGAAGAAAACGCCGGGGCGGCTGCCGTCTTCGGCGGGCGAATTGTATTCGTTGGGGCCGTTTTTCTCGCGGAAGGCAGGATAGGGCTGAATGATGACGTCGGCTTTGGGCCAGAGGCCGAAGGCGGCGGGGGCTTTTTCTTTGGCGCGCGCGAGTGCAGCTTGCGAATAGGCGATCAGAGCGGCGCGATCCTTGAATAGATATTGCTTGTCGGTGCTGAGCTTTTTGAGAAGCGCCGGAACGTCGCTGGTGTGAAAGGATTTGTCGGCGATGTCTTTCATTTCGGCGGCGATTTCGTCAACTTTTTTCAGGCCGAGCTCGTGGACATGGTCGGCGGGAACGGGGAGCGTGCTGAAATAGCGCACGGTGGCGTCGTAGCAGGCTGCGCCGTTGGGATTCGCGGAGACGGCGATGGATTCGCGCGCGGCGGGGAGATATTCCTTGACGAGGAAGTCGCGATATTTTTTGAGTGCGGGATTGATTTGGTCTTTGACGAGAGCGTCGAAGGACTTTTTGAACTCGGGATCTTTGTCGCGTGTTGATGGCGAATCAAACGGAGAAGCAGAAAGCGGGCCGGCGAGGAGCGTGTTGAACTGGTCGATGGTAATGCGGACGTTGCCCTTGGGCGCGGTGTAGCCCTGCTTGATGCCTTCGCGGAGATTGGCGATTTCGTTGTCGATGAATTTCGGGAGCAAGCCCCAACGCGCGAGCGCGTCTTTGCGGGCGTCGTCGGTGCCGACGGGCTGGATGGTGACGAGGTAGCCGTCCGCAACTTGCCATGCGTTGACGAACTGGCTGACGGTCCAGATTTCGTTGCGGCAAGCGCGGAGAGCGATGGGGCCTTCGAGAGATTCGCGGAGGATCGCGTAGGTGGCGCGGAGAGGCGGGGCGCTAATCGTAGCGGGGTCGATTTGTTTTGCTTCGGTGAGCCAAGCGTCTTCGCGAGCTTCCCACGCTTTGAGAGCGTCGAGCGAGTTGTCGATGAGTTTGTCCTGGCGATGGCCGGGAATGCCTAACTGAGTGATTAGTTCGGGGTTGCGTTCAAGATAGGCGGCGAGGTACGTGTCGGCGAGAGCTTTGACGTGGGCGTCGGATGGTTGCGCGGCGGGTTGTTGCGGTTGTTGATTGCACGCGGCGGCAGCGAGTGCGAGGACTGCGACGAGCCAGGATTTTTTCATGCGGGGATTATACGTTCGCAAGAAAGAGGGAAAAAGAGGATTTACCACAGAGTTCGCAGAGGGCACAGAGTGAAGAGCAGAGCAAAGGCGAGCTGGGGCTCGAGGGATTAGAGACGGTTAGGAGTTTTCGGTGAGGAGGGCGCGGGCGCGGGTGGCGAAGGCACCGGCCCCGGCGTACATCAGGCCGAGGAGGCTGAATCCCGCGAAGAGGCTGAAGCGTTGGGCGACCCAGCCGAGGGCGACGCTCATCAGGACTTGCAGGATTGTGGTGACGATGGCGATCGAGGATTGAGTGCGGCCCATGAAATGGCGCGGCACGATCATCATTAATGTGGACTGCGCAACTACGCCGGAAACGGCGCGGCAGAATCCGAAGACGGCTTGAATGGTGACGGCGCCGACGACAAAGGCAACGAACGGCACGACGATGTGTCCGGCGCAAAGCACGGCGATGCAGCCGACATAAAAGGACATTCGCAGCTTGTCGTTGAGCTGGCTGGCGAGGAGTCCGCCGGTGATGGCGCCGATAGCCCAGCCGCCTTCGAGATAGCCGAGGCCGCGCGCTCCGGCGTGAAGGACGTCGTTGGCGAGAGCGACGAGAATGACGTTGGCGCTGACGACGCCTGCCATCATCGTGGCGTGGGTGATGCCGAGCGCGAGGACTTGCGGCTGCTTTTTGAGATAGGCGAAGCCTTCTTTCAGGTCGGCATAGACCGAGAGCGAGAGACCAGCTTCGGCGACTTCGGGATTTCCGCCGGATTCGAGAGCGAGAGCGGTGGCTTCGGTCGCTTCGGAATATTCGCGCGATCTGGCTGGGGTGGGCGCTGTTGCGTAACGCGGACGCGGAGAGACGTAGCCGCGGCGCATCCGGTACAGACAGAACGCGGAGACGACGTACGTCGCGCCGTCGATGGCGAGGATGCCGGCGATGCCGATGGAGTCGTAGATGAAGCCGACGAAGGCGCCCGCCATCAACATGCCGCTTTGTACGCCGATGAGGACGGCGGCGTTGGCGCCGGTGAATTGATTTGGCGGCATGACTTCCTGCACGAGCGCGTTGACGCAAGCCCAATACATTGCGGAGCCGGTGCCGGTGATGAGCGTCATCACGTAGAGGTGCCAGATGTCGAGATGGCCCTTCCAGGCGAGGTAGGCGATGGTGAGCACGGCGAGACCGCGCGTGATGTCAAGCATGATGCCCAAATAGCGGCGGTCGTAGCGATCGATGAGGACGCCGCCGAGGAACGGGACGAAGAGTCCGGGCAGTGTGACGACGACAACTTGCATGCTGACGGCCACCGTCGAGTGCGTGGCGGTGAGGATGTACCAACTTACGGCGGTGAAGTTGAGGCCGCTGCCGAAGAGCGAGACGAACATCGCCACCGAGAAGTAGCGGAAGCCGCGCTGAGCCCAGATGACGCTCCAGTCGACTTTGGTGGTCTTGGTTGTGACGGCGGTGGCCATGGGGACAAAGAGATATTTTAAAGCATCGGAATTGCGTGCGGGAGGAGAAGGAACGCGCGGAGTTCTAAAAATTTCTAGAAGAGAGAAAGTGTTGTGGATTTTGGGTGCGAGCGCTGTTGCATGCCCGGAATTTACCGTTGCGGCTGCGAAGTGTGGTATGGGATGGAATTGAACGAGGTGAGCGCGATGACTGCCGCGAAATGGTTGTTGAGAGCGGTGTTCGCAATCGTCGCAATTGTGGCGATCATCTGGGTGATTGGGATGATGTTGCCGCGAGACCATATGGCGTCGCGGATGGCGCACTATCAGGTTCCTCCACAGAAGGTCTGGGAGGCGCTGACCGATATCGACGCGATACCGTCGTGGCGCATAGGATTGAAGAGCGTAACGCGACTGCCGGACAAGAACGGATTGCCGGTTCACACCGAGAACACATCGGCGGGAAAGATGACTTTCGAAACGACATTGATGGATCCGCCGCGAAGATTGGTGCGAGGCATGGCGAGCGATCTGCCGTTCGGCGGTACGTGGACGTTCGACGTTGCGCCGGCGCCGGACGGGTCGACGCTGCGGATTACGGAAAACGGATACGTGAGCAATCCGTTTTTTCGATTCGTCTCGCGCTACTTCATCGGATACACGAGCGAGATGAACAAGTATCTGACCGGGCTGGCGCAGCATTTTGGAGAAAAGCCGCAGATTGGAGATTGAGTCATGGGACAAGAACGCGAGTCCACATTACGAATCGCGAAGCGCCGCATCGAGGGAGAGGCGCTGCTGGAGACCGCGGAGATTATTTTTCGGCCGCTGGACGGGTCGAAGCGGCTGAAATTCGCGTTCGCGGACATTGTGAAGTCGGTGAAAGCGGTGGACGGCGAACTGCGGTTTCACACCGGAGAAGGGCCGGCGGTGCTGGAGCTTGGGCCTGCGGCGGAGAAATGGGCGGAGAAGATTCTGCATCCGAAATCGCGCGCCGAGAAGCTCGGCGTGAAGAATGCGATGCAGGTTTCGCTGCTCGGCAAGTTCGACGACGACTTTCAGAAAGAGCTCAGCGCCGCGACGAAAAATGTGTCAGCGGGAAAAATTACCTCCAACTCCGAAATTATCTTTGTTGCGGTTGAGTCGGCGGAAGAGTTGAGCGATGTCGCCAGGATCGCGAAATCGGTGAAAGGCGCAACGGGTCTCTGGGTCGTCTATCCAAAAGGGAAGAAAGAAATCACAGAAACCGACGTGATCGGAGCCTGTAGAAAAACGGGACTCAAGGATGTGAAAGTTGTGGGTTTTTCGCCGACACACACCGCGCTGAAATTCGTTCTTCCCGTCGAAAAGCGCTAAGGGTCGACGACATCATAGCTCGCTGCGGCCAGCGCAACGTTTTTAGCGGGATTCGTCGCGTCGTAGAAGACCGGCGTCTGCATTTCCTCGAACAGCTTGCCCGTCCGGTCGCTGCCTTTGCCGGAAAATGTCCGTCCGGCACCATCCTTGAATTCGTAGACGATCCTGCTCTGGCGGCTCTTACCGCCGGAGTAGGACTGCGCCGTGACCGTTCCGATCGCGACGTCGCCCTCCGAAAGAAGGCGACGGTCGCGAAGCATCGATCGAAACATCATGAATGCGACGAGTAACCAGATCAGGCCAAGCAGCGCCTGCGCAATCAAGTTGCTCTCGCCAGATTTCGTTGCGCCCCGTTCAACGATGAGAAAGACCGAGTAGCACCCCCCTGCGAAGAACACGCCGTACATAACGGCAAAAAATCGCATCCACGGTTTCAGTCGAATGGCGCGCGGGCGGCTCACCATGCGCAAACGTTCGATCGCCGCGGCGACCTCGCTCGAAGTCGTTGTCGAAACGCTGAAACCAGCAGACACCGGGGCGACTTGCGCCCTATTCTGAGATTTCGATTTGGTCCACGAGACGAGCGCCAACACCGCCAATATGAATCCGAAAGCCACAAAGCTTCCAAAATGCTGGTTTGGTGAGCGAGCGTTGGACGCGCCAATCCCTACGAGGAAGATCGCGATTGCGATAAAACAAACCGCGAGCGCCTTTTGATTCTTGCCGCCCAGGTTAGCGCGATCGACATTCCAGCCGCACGAGGGACAATACGGTTTCTTGTCGAACCAGGCACTTGGGCCGCCGATCGCTTCGCGATGGCACCTCGGGCACTGAATTGCGTTCATTGCGAAATGTATAACTCTCTCGTGGGGTTTTGACGAGAGAAAGTTCAACGCGTGTGCGTTCGTGCGTATCATTTGTTCATGTCTGATTTGCTGACATTGCGCGAACTTGTCGTGGAGCTGCCGACTCCGGCGGGATGGGTTCGGCCGGTGAACGAAGTGTCGCTGCGCATTGCGGAAGGCGAAGTGGTCGGATTGGTCGGCGAATCGGGCAGCGGCAAGACGATGATGGCATTGGCGATGATGGGGTTGCTGCCGCTCGGCGCTCGCGTCAGCGGCGACGCGCGGATTGAACCCGGTGATCGGGGCAGCACAACGAACTTGACGCGGTTGAGCGAGACGGAATGGCGCGCAGTGCGCGGGCGCGATATCGCGATGGTGTTTCAGGAGCCGATGACGGCCCTCAATCCTGTGATGCGCGTCGGCGCGCAGATTGAAGAAGCGGTTCGCGCGCACGAACCGAAGCTCGCGGGCGAAGAGGTGCGCAAGCGCATGCTGGAATCGCTGCGCCGCGCGGCTGTGCCGGAGCCGGAAGTCCGCGCGGAACAGTTTCCGCACCAGCTCTCGGGTGGATTGCGGCAGCGCGCGATGATCGCGATGGCGCTGGCCAGCGGACCACGCTTGCTGATCGCTGATGAGCCGACGACTGCGCTCGACGTAACGGTGCAGAAACAGATTCTGGATTTGCTCGATCGACTCCGGCACGAACTACGGCTCGGCTTGCTGTTCATCACGCACGATTTGGGAGTCGTGGCTCAGGTTGCGGATCGCGTCGCGGTGATGTACGCCGGACGAATCGTGGAGGAAGGGCCGGTCGCCGATGTGCTGCGAGCGCCTCGGCATCCTTACACACAAGGATTGCTTGCGGCATCGCCGACGCTGGAGCGCGGAAAACTGGCGCCGATTCCGGGGACGGTACCGCAGTTGACGGCGCTTCCACCAGGATGCGCTTTTGAGCCGCGCTGTGCGGTGCGCGTTGGTGAATGCGTAAAGCGCGTGCCGGAGATGCGAGATGCGGGGACAGAACACGGCGCGAGGTGCGTGTTGGTGTGAGATAGCGAGCGTCGATGAAGTCGCGGTAATCAGATCGGTCGAGGCGGGCTGAAGCCCGTCCCTACAATTGCAAATAAAAAGGCTCCCGAAAAATCCGGGAGCCTTTTTCCCTTGCACCACTTCGAAACGCGAAGCGCCGAATCGAACCGCCGAACGCGACGCCGGCTAGAACTCGTAGCGCAATGCGAACTGCATCGTGCGCGGGTTCGTCAGCAATCCGGAATACTGGCCGAAGTTGCTGCTATTGGTGATCGAAAGGTTGATCGACTGCACATCGAATCGCGTCAGGTTGAGCACGTTGAACACTTCCCAACGGAACTGCAGCGAGTGTCCCTCGGACCACGGCATCTTCCAGCGCTTGGCGAGCCCCGCGTCCAGGCTGGCGAAGCCATCTCCACGCAGCGTGTTGCGTGAACCAACCTGACCGGGGAAATCAGTTTGAAATGCGTTGAATGCAGCGGCCGCCGTGGCGGTGGTGCCAAAGATGTTGACGGTACCGTCGGCATTCTTTGACGCGCCAACCGTTGACACTGGAGCGATCTGAGTGGCGTCGCCCGAAAGCTGCCAGTTTGTCGGCCACTGGGCTCCGTTGCTTGCGCTGATCGGGAAACCGCTCGTCCAGCGCGCCAGTCCGGTGAGCTGCCATCCGCCGACGAGAGCTTCCCCGACGCCGTGAGCATTCGTGGCGATCCAGCGGCCTTTGCCGAGCGGCAGTTCCCATACCCAGTTCGCGTTGATCTGATGCGGGGTGTCGAAATCCGAAACCGCGCGAGTCGCCTTCGGATCCCATGCGTTGATGATCTGGCCTCCAAGGCCGCCTTCCGCGGCGATGCGGTTGGCGTCGGAGGAAATGTCCATCGACTTCGAATAGGTGTAGTTGAGGTCGAATTGCAAACCGTGCGTCATGCTGTGACGAAAACTAACCTGCAATCCGTTGTATGCCGAATTGCTGATCGATCGCCACGCATACAGAGCTGCGAATTGCGGCGAAAGGAACGCATACGGTCCACCCGGTCCGTAATAGCTGACACCGGGAAGATTCGCATCGGTAAGTTGACCCTGATCGATCGCCTGGATTGCAGACGTTTCGTTTCCGTTTTCGCAGCTAAACAGGTCATACGCGGCCTGCAACACGCTCTTGGTCGAACCACCGCTGCAAAGCAGGCTGTAAGCTCCACCGGGTTTTAAGGGCTGAAGGATGTCGCTCCAATACGAAGCGGTCGGGCCGATCAGACCTGGAGTGACGGAGTTCGTCGGCACGCCCTGGCGATAGACCTTTGCCAAAGCCGTTGCCGCCGCAAAGTAATCGACGCCGGTCTTCGGGTCGCGAATATCTTCGGGCGTCGCGACATCTTCCTGCGACAGCAAGCGATGCGCGAGGCGTCCGACGTATGCGACGTCCAACGTGAAGCCCTTGCCGAGATCGCGTTGCACCGAAAGATCGAACGTATAGGCATACGGCGTCTTGAGGTTTTGATCCGAGCCCCAGTACACCGCGAAAGCGCTGCTGCCGGTAGAAGGGAAGTTTTGCGGGAAGGTGAAAGGCGGCGCGGACGCGTAAAGATTCGTCCCGTCAGTGCCTGTTGTAGGAATGTTGTTCAATCCAGTGATACGTGGAGCGGTCGCGGGCGAAACCGCGCCTTCCTGGCTTGTGAGCGCGCTCGAGAGCCCGAACGAACCGTTTTGATCAAACGTTGCGAGCAGCGAGGGTCCGACGCGATCATAGACGATGCCGGCGCCTGCGCGGATGCTCGTCTTGCCCGGGCCGCCGAAAAGAGCGCCGAGCAGTCCGGAGCTGGCACTGGGCGAGTACGCGACTGCCAGGCGAGGGGCGAGGTTTTTGTAGTCCCAGTTGTAGAATCCCGGCGCGTTATTCGCCGGTCCGCCTAGATTGAAGCCCACCAGTGGCGCCGCGTTCGATCCGATACCTTGCAGCATGTTTTGTCCGCGCGTCGCGAACCAATCGGTGAGATTGACCGACGGCGTCACCTGAAGCCCGTCGGTTTCCCACGGTGGCGAATAAAGCGAGTAGCGCAGCCCATAGGTCAGCGTCAGGTTCGACTTTATTTTCCAGGAATCCTGCGCGTAGAACTCCCAGGAATCGTCGGCGAAATGCCGAACGACCGGTGCGCCTTGCGGAAGCACGGAGCCGTCTTTGTTGTAGTTATATTGAGCGGTTACCTCATTCACGCTTCCGACGAGAGCGATAAGGGGATAGTCGTAGTTGTTGTCGAAGCTGGAAGCCACAGCCGGCAGGCCGAACGCGGCGGGATCGAATGCGCCGCCAGTGTTCGCGAAACCGGTGGGCGAGAACCAAGACGCGTTGGTGAACGCGGTGCTGTACGACGCGATGTTCGTGGATTGCGGATTGCGCATGATGTCCACGTTCGTGCCGAACGTAAACGTGTGGTTGCCCTTAATCCAGGAGACGTCGTCGAGGAAATTGTGGACCGGCACCTGGAACGTCGTCGTCGGAAATTCCTGGAAGCTGGAGTTGTTCGGGGAGCTGTTGTCGTTTAGACCTCGGAATTGAACGAACTGCTGCGTCTGATTTCCGATTTGTCCCGTGCTCTGCCGCGTGTAGCCCCAGTGGAAGTTGTTTATAAGGTTGGATCTCAAAACAGCCGAGTAACCGACTGCAAATCCCTTGCTGTAGTCGATGGTGTCTTGCGTCGGCTGCTGTCCGGGCAGGTATGGAACGCTCGCTGTGTTGTCGTTGCGTAGCGCACCGCGCCAGAAGAGAGTGTGGTTGCCATTCGCGGTGAGTTTGTAATCGGCGCGAGCGATGTACCAGTTCGTGGTGATCGGAGCGGCGCCCGCGAAGCGATAGCCGACGTAGTTCAGTCCGTCGCCAACGGTGTTGTCGTTGGGCGATGGGAGAGACTGGAAGTAGGGGATCATTACGTTCGAGCTGACGCCGATGCCTTGCGGATCCATCGACTGGATCGCCGCGGGGCCGACGGCCGCGTTTCCCGCTGCCACAGGGAAGGACTGGCCGTTGATACCTTGCACAGTACCGCCAGGGCAGGCCGTCGGATCGTCGCAGTTGTACATGATGATGCCGTTGCGCATCGCTGCGCTGGGAACGATGCGGACGACGCTTTGCTGCTGCGCTTCGCGCTCGCCTTCGTAGTTCACGAAGAAAAACAACCGTTGCTTGATGATCGGTCCGCCGAGCGAAGCTCCAAAGTTGTTGCGGACGAGCTGGAGCGGTTTGTTCGGTTGACCATCCTGAAGTTCGGCGAGCTTGATGAAGTAGTCGTTCGCGCTGGTCAGCGTGTTGCGATTGTATTCGTAGAGCGAGCCGTGGAACTGGTTGGTGCCGCTCTTGGTGACGAGCGAGACTTGCGCACCGGAGGAACGGCCTTCGTCGGCGTTGTAGTTGGATGTTGTGACGCGAAATTCCTGGACCGAATCCGCCGTGACCGGCAGAACCGACGTGAAGGCAAAGCCCGTTGTGTCGGTGTTGACGTCCACGCCGTCGAGCGTGATGTTGCTCTGATCGCTGCGCGCACCATTCACAGCGCCGCTCCGCGTGTCGGTCATGGTGTTGATATCCGACCGATTTCCCGTGTACGCCACGCCGGCTTGCAGGGAGAGCAGGTCCGGCACGTTGCGCGAGTCGATCGGCAGTTCCTTGACTTGGTTTTCATTGAAGGCGTTGCCGAGCGACGCGTCGGCTGTGTTCAGCGTGACCGCGGCGGCCGAGACCTCCACGGTTTCGGCGGTCGCGCCGATGTCGAGCGTCACGTCGGCGGTGAATGGCGAATCGACCTGGAGCTGGAGATTCTTGCGCTCGTAGCGCCGAAAGCCGGTCATCTCGATCGACAAGACGTAAGAGCCCGGGGGAAGGGCATTAAACTCGTATGCTCCTGTGTTCGACGTCTGTGTCTGGCGCTGGAGCGACTGCGCCGCGTTGGTGAGCGACACACTTGCGCCCGTAACGGTGGCGCCCGTTTTGTCGGTTACGGTGCCGCGGAGCGAGGTGGTGCCGGATTGAGCGCGGAGAATGACGGGTAGGGCGAGAGCGACTAGGGTCAGCGCAAGAGTTGCGAGTCCGAGTAGGGCTCTGCCGGAAGAGCTTCGATGCACAGCGTGCCTCCTGAAATGGTAAAGGTGCAACCGGGATAAGCAGGGTGATGGCAAGCGGCGTGCCGAAGTGGAAGTGTTGAAGCGAAAGACGTTGCGATTTCTAAATCGGAAAAATTATTTGGGTTCTCAGATTTAGATATAGGTATTTGATGGCAGAGACGAAAAATTGACGATTGGGCCGGTGGCGGATGTGTTTCTGACAGCGTCGTCGCGTGTGTTGCAGACGCTTGTCAGGCGGCGGAATTTTATTCTTGTGTGAACGCGCTAACGAAATTTTGCGTCGTGCGTCGTGCGGCGTGGGAAGATGGGCCCCGTCAAATCTTTGTGTCGAATCTGTATGTTGGATTTGTGTCGAACCGCGGGCGAATTTGATGCGCGTCAACGGCCTGACGAGGAGATTAGCTGGTGATTTTGGAGGCGCGGGAGCTTCGGAAGACGTACGCGAAAGCTGGCGGAGCGCTGTCTTCGGGAGGCGGTTCGAACGGCGAGCGTTTTACCGCGGTTGACGGCGTCAGCTTCTCGGTTGCGGCTGGGGAGACGTTCGCCATCGTCGGCGAAAGCGGCTGCGGAAAGACGACGCTGGCCCGGATGTTGCTGCGGCTGATCGAGCCCGACTCCGGTGAATTGCATTTTGAAGGCGCCGACCTGCTGAAGCAGAGCGGCGAGCCGTTGCGCGTGAACCGGCGGCAGATGCAGATGATTTTTCAGGATCCGTTCGCGTCGCTGAATCCGCGGATGCGCGTCGGCGCGATTGTCGCGGAGCCGCTGGAGATTCACGAGTCGGGGTTGTCGGCGGCCGAGCGTCGCGATCAAGTGGCGGCGATGCTCAAGCGCGTCGGACTGAATGAAGATGCGCTGAAGCGATATCCGCATGAATTTTCGGGAGGGCAGCGGCAACGCGTCGGAATCGCGCGAGCGCTCATTCTCCGTCCAAAGCTCGTCGTCGCCGATGAGCCGGTCTCGGCGCTCGACGTTTCTGTCGGGGCACAGGTGTTATTGCTGCTGCAGGAATTACAGAAGGAATTTGGCCTGACCTACATTTTCATATCGCACAGCCTGCCGGTCGTGGCACAGATTGCGACGCGCGTGGCCGTCATGCGCCGTGGCCGCTTCGTCGAAACCGGCGACGTCGATTTGGTGTTGCGCCGCCCGGTCGAGCAATACACGAAGGAGCTTCTGGCAGCCGTGCCGGAAATCCCCCGGTAGCACCGCTCATATTATGTTCGGCCGTTCGGATCCGGGCTGAGCCTGCCGAACCCATCCGTTACCTGAAATTTCCTTCGGTTCGCGGCGTAATAGGTGTAAGAAGACAGCAAGACTCTGTCCTGATTACTCTGTGGTGGAGGAATTTCCTATGGCTACGACTTCCATGCCCGCGCCAGAGGCGGCAGCGCCCGTCAGCCCGATCGGCCGCATCATCGGCGTTTTTACTTCGCCAAAGCAGACGTTCACATCGATCGCCGAGAAACCATCGTGGGTCGCGCCAATGCTCTTGATGATGATCCTCGCGGTCATTGTCGGCGGACTCTTGAATTCCAAGATGAACTGGGCTCAGTACATCCGGCATAAGGCCGAAGAGAATCCTCGCTTCGAGCAACTCTCGGAAGAGAAAAAGGACGAAGCCGTCGCGGGACAAGTAAAGTTTTGGGCCGGCTTTTCGTACGCCGTCGGCGCCGTCGCGATCCCCGTTTCGATCCTGATCTTCGCAGGCATCTATCTGGTCGCTTTCAATTTAATGAGCGGCGCAGGGGTGCGTTACGGCCAATCGTTCGCGATCACCACTCATGCGTTTTTGCCGGCGGCGATCACCAGCATTCTGGCGATGATCATCTTGCCGCTGAAAACGTATGGAGACGTCGACCCGGAAAATATCGTCGCGACGTCTCTGAAAGCGTATTTGCCGGAGACGGCGCCGAAGCCGCTGCTGGCTCTCGGCGGATCGCTGGAATTGTTTTGGATTTGGTGCCTCGTTCTGATCGCGATTGGTTTCACGGCTGCGAATCCGCGCAAAGTGAAGCCGGGCGCAGCTTTCGGAATCGTTTTCGGGCTCTGGGCGATTTGGGTTTTGGCCAAAGTCGCCTGGGCAGCGATTTAGCAACCGATCCTCTTCGGTTCGTGCGAACGCACCAAGGCCTGCGCGCGTCAGTTGGGACTCGGACGCCTCACAGCTACAATAATGGTGTGAGCTTTTCGTTTGAGGTGACCCAGACCGACCCGACAGGCGCTCGCCGAGGCAAATTCTCGACGCCCCACGGTGCATTCGAAACGCCGGCATTCATGCCGGTCGGCACCGCCGCTACCGTAAAAGGACTAACGCAAGACGCGCTCGAGCAACTCGGCGCGCACATCATTCTCTCCAACACCTATCACTTATATCTGCGCCCCGGCCACGAGGTGATTCGAAAACTCGGCGGCCTCCACAAATTCATGTCGTGGCCCGGCGCAATCCTCACCGACTCCGGCGGCTTTCAGGTCTTCAGCCTTTCCGACCTTCGCAAAATTACCGACGAAGGCGTGCGCTTCCGTTCGCATCTCGACGGCTCCGAGCATCTCCTCACTCCCGAAAAAGCCGCCGAAATCCAGCTCGCACTCGGTTCCGACATCGCCATGGTGCTCGACGAATGCATCGAGACGCCCGCGCCGCGCGACATCGCCGAGTCCGCGGTCAAGCGCACGTCGCAATGGGCACGCCGCGCGCGCGAATATTTTCTCCAGAGAGTGGCTGAGGATGGAGGCGACGCGACCGGCTCCGGCCTGCCCCAATGGCAATTCGGCATCGTCCAAGGCGCCACCTTCGCCGACCTTCGCCGCGAAAGCGCGCGCCAACTCCTCGAGATCGACTTCCCCGGCAACGCCATCGGTGGCCTCGCCGTCGGCGAACCGCACGCCATGACCTGCGAGATGACCGGCGTCGTCACCGAGCTGCTCCCCAAAGATCGCCCGCGCTATCTGATGGGCGTCGGCCGCCCCGAACAAATTGCCGACTACGTCGCCCTCGGCATCGACATGATGGATTGCGTCCTTCCCACGCGCGCCGCGCGCCACGCCTGCATTTACACCAGCGAAGGCCGCGTCCTCATCAAGAATGCGCGCTATGCCGAAGATCAGCGCCCGCTCGATCCCGCATGCTCCTGCGCCGTCTGCAAACGCTACACACGAGCCTACTTACGCCATTTATTTCACGCCGGGGAAATCACCGCGGCCATCCTCGCGACCCACCACAATGTCCACTTTTACCTTGACATCATGCGCCAAATCCGTGAGGCTATCGGGTTTGGGAACCTAGCGAAATTCTCATCTGCGATGCACGCGCGTTACTCCGCAGGTCCGGCCTGAGGGCAAGCGGGCCGGCATAAAGTGGACGGCGCGCGAGGTCCGCGGGACACCACCAGAAGAGAATCGTAAGGGTTGGAGCGAACGGGAATTTTCCCGTTGCTGGCTGCTGCTATCTCCGCCGTTGTCGTCCAAAATTTGTTACGTAACGCAGCGTCGGCGCCAAGCTCGCGCCTGATGGATAGGGAATAAAGAAGGAAAGGTTCACGATGAGTTTCGCGGCAACAATTTTTCAGGCGGGTGGACTGGGCAGTGCGCTCGGCAGCCCGCTGATCATGATGGTCATCGTCATGGGCATCTTCTACGTGATGCTCATCCTGCCGCAGCAGCGCCAGCGAAAAAAGACCGCCGAGATGTTGGGCGCGCTCAAGACCGGCGATAAAGTCATCACCAACGCCGGCATCTACGGCACGATCAATGGCTTCGACGGCGAAACCGTCATTCTCAAAATTGCCGACCAGGTCAAGATCCGCATCGCCCGTTCGGCCATTACGCAAGTGGAGACCACCGAAGATGCGAAGTAGATTTCCTCTCAACGTCCGCGCAAATTGCTCGGGCAACTACTCCGGTTCACACGGAGCTCTTAACGTCCAGCTATGAATCCAAACCTGAAGTGGAGAGTTGTTTTCATCGCGTTGATCATCCTCGGCTGCATTTACGGCCTGATCGGCGTGCCGACGTTCCCAACGTCGCTCGCGCAGATCAAAGATAATTTCTCGCACCAGATCAAGCTCGGCCTCGATCTCCAGGGCGGCACGCACCTGATTCTCCAGGTGCAGACGCAGGAAGCGATCACGCAGGAAACCGATCAGACCGTCGATCGCCTGACGACGCCGCCGCGCTGCTGAATCGTCGGCTCAG
>Ga0207109_1105_pt1 | contig 18981 bp, 11 predicted proteins | sample Alteio_BWMinHeat_73_FD_153584 | JGI IMG/M metagenome (GOLD analysis project Ga0207109, IMG submission 153584) | Enriched cells from forest soil in Barre Woods Harvard Forest LTER site, Petersham, Massachusetts, United States -... | ecosystem: Environmental > Terrestrial > Soil > Temperate forest >... | reverse complement strand
CGGGTTTTTGGAGACAGGCGATGCCCCTGTGCACGAATTTGGCTGGTTTTCAGAGAAAAGCGCCGCACCCGCTGGCCGGATTTGGCCGGGTTTGGCCGGTTCTTGGGAACCATCGAAGCCCGGTTGGCCGGATTTGGCCGGGTTTGACCGGTTTTAGGAGACCAAGTGGTCATTCCTTGACCACTTGCTTGGATTCGAGCCATGCCCAGTACCTCTTCCGCAGCCCATCGACCCGAAAACGGGCATTTGTATACTTCGCACGTGCGAAGTATGCCAGATTTGGCATAGTTTCGTGCCTGCCAATCTCGCCGCAACTTGATTCCGCGCAACGAGTTGCCGCGCCGCGAGCCGCGCGCGACCATGCCGCGTTCTCATATTCACTTAATGAGTCCCAAATGTTGATTTCCGCGCCTTCGCGGCATTTTACCCGGCGACGGTTACGCGACTCGACCTGCCCGAATTGGACCGCCCGTTTTTTTTATTTTTTTTGGGCCCCGCCTTCGCGTTCCAAACCGCCTGCCGTTTTTTTTATTTTTTTCGAGTTCTCCTTTCTCGTTTCGCCCTGTCCATCGACATTGGCCCACGCTCCAGGAAACAGATCCCTCCCCCAAGCCCCCAACGCGGCCAATCCACGCCGCAATCGGGCACGTTGCCGCGCCCCGCGTCCTCATCCATTACTGTAGCGCTCTCGTTTTTTGGGCGCGCGGGCTTTCGGTCGTCCCGTAGCTCGGACCATCTGCATCGACCCGAGTTGACCCGATGCGGCTGCGGAGCGGGGACCGATGACGATCCAGAGAGAAGGCATTGCACGGTCCTGGGACAAAGCCGAGCATAAACGACCAAGACACGGAGTGGCGACAAATTTTGTCGTCCCTCCGGGGTTTGAATTGGTTTGGATCGATGTCTCCAGGGATTCGCAAAGCCTGGCCTCTGGCTACTATCGGTCGCCATTTCGCGGTTGCATGCGGATATCAGATGCAACGCCTACGGCGTAGAAATCCGCGAGCAATTCAAATTCCGTGCTTGCTGTCGGAGACTGGAGTCGAGCGGTCCGAGCGAACCGGTGCGGCGTGGCCGTTGGCGGCTGGAGCGGGGAGGATTTCGCCAACGACTGGGACTTCGTGGACGGCCTTGGCTCGATCGAGGGCGGCGGCGATGTGGGGGCAGATGTTGTCTTTGCCGACGTGTTTTTCGAATTCGGCTTGGTGCATGAGCTTGGTGGGCTGGGGACGAGCGCCGCAGAGGATGAGGGCGCGGCCGGAGGCGTGGAGTTTGTCCGCGAGGTCTTCGAGGGCGAGCAGGCCGGTGGCGTCGATGGCGGTCATGTTTCGCAGGCGGAGGATGACGACGGGAGTCAATTCGTGGAGGTGGTCGGTCACGTTCGAAAGCGTCTCGGTCGTGCCGAAAAGGAACGGGCCGTGGATGCGGATGATCGTGACGTAGTCGGGAATGACTTTGTCTTGCAGGCTGTGCGGCCGGCCTTCCTCGATGTACTCCTTGGTGACTTTGGTGACGGTCGTCGTCTTCGCGACTTTGCGGATGAAGAGCAGGGCTGCGAGGATGATGCCGAATTCGACGGCGAGTGTCAGGTCGGCGAAGACGGTCAGGGCGAAGGTGATGAGCCAGACGCTGATCGTTGCCCCGGACATCTTGAAGATCTTCGGAATCTCACGCCATTCGCCCATGTTGTACGAGACGATCATGAGGATCGCCGCGAGGACCGCCAGCGGAATGTATTGCGCGAGCGGTGCAGCGAAGAGCAGGATCGCGAGCAACGTGAGGGCGTGGACTATTCCGGCGACGGGGGTTTTGGCACCCGAACGGATGTTTGTCGCGGTTCGGGCGATGGCGCCGGTCGCGGGCAGGCCGCCGAAGAACGGCGAGACGATGTTGGCGACGCCCTGGGCCACGAGTTCGACATTGGGGTAATGCTTGTCGCCGCTCATCCGGTCGGCGACGACTGCCGACATGAGTGACTCGATCGCCCCCAGCAACGCCACAGTCAGCGCAGGCGAGAGCAGGGGCAAGATCATATCCGGGTGGAATTGCGGTAGCGCGAAGGTCGGCGGGCCGCTGGGAATGCCGCCGAAGCGCGTCCCAATTGTCTCGACCGGCAATTTGAAGACCACGACGACGATCGTGCCCAGTAGAAGGGCGACGATCGAGCCGGGCACGCGCTTCACATATCTCATGCACAGGATAATGACCGCCATCGCCGCCAGGGCGAGCGCCGTCGAGATGGGCGAGATCGTGTGAAAGTGCGCTGCGAGCGTCTGCATCCGCGGCAGGAATGCGCCTGGCACGCTATCGATTTGCAGGCCGAAGAAGTCCTTGATCTGCGTGCTGGCGATAAGGACGGCGATCCCGTTGGTGAACCCGATGACGACCGGGCGCGGGATGTATTTCACCGCCGTGCCCAAGCCCGTTAGTCCCAAAATGACGAGTATCAAGCCCGCCATGATCGTGCACAGAAACAGTCCGTTGACGCCATGTTGAGCAACGATTCCGTACACGACGACGACGAAAGCGCCCGTCGGCCCGCCGATTTGTGTTCGGGAGCCGCCGAGAGCGGAGATCAGAAAACCGGTGATGACCGCGCAATACAGGCCGGCCTGCGGCGTCATGCCGGACGAAATGGCAAAGGCCATCGCCAGCGGCAAGGCCACGAGACCGACGGTGACGCCGGCGATCAGGTCCGAGATGAATTTGTGGAAGCTGTAATCGCGCAGGGCCTCGACGAGCTTCGGCATTCGGCCCAGTTTCATCGATGGACCCCGCTGAGAGGCTTCTTCGTTTCCTTGGCCGCGTGTTTTTCCTCACGGAGGATCGCCAGCGCTTCGTTGATGTGCGCGAGGAAATACTTGCGCAGCGCTTCGAGCACGTCGCCGAGCAAGGGATCGCGAAGGCGATAGAAGATCTGGTTGCCGTCCTTGCGCGTTTCGACCAGGTGCTTGCTTCGCAGGATAGCGAGATGCTGTGACGCGTTGGCCTGTTCGATGCCGAGTTTCTCGCAGAGTTGCCCGACGGACAGCTCGCCCAGGCGAAGTTGCTCGATGATCCCTACGCGCGTCGGATGGGCGAGCGCCTGAAACACGCCCGCCTTGAATTCCCGCATCGATTGTAACATGGGTCGGACTCGCTCAAATCAGCGGAAGATTCGTATATTCGACAATTCGAATATAGATCGAGATTGAGATTGGGACAAGTCCAAGTGCAAAGTCTGGCCGTTAGAGTTTACACGTTGTCCAAATGCAGCCGCGAAGCGGCGACCGATGGTAGCCCAGGGTGGAGGCCTTGCGGAACCCTGGGAAAGGATCCGTCAACAAACCGGGAGCCCTGGAAGGGCGAAAGAATCTGTCGCCCCTCCGGGGCTAGGCGATTAAAGGGTTCATCGCTAACCCAGGGTTCCGCAAAGCCTCCACCCTGGACTACCATCGGTCGCCGCTCTGCGGCTGCATCGATTCGCGACCTGCGCTGTTACGGATGAGGCGATAGACTACTCGGCCGGTTGGCTGGATTCGGCGAGGGTAGCAATGCCTCAAGTCACCTTGGCGAGGATTTTTTCCATTTCGGCGGCGTCGTAGGCGCGGGTGGTTTGCGTGCGGACGTTGCCTTGGGAACCCAGGTGCAGCAGGGCGGCGGTGGCGGTTTCGTCGTCCGGGGCCTCGAGGATCAGCACGCCGTCGAAAGCACCTTGGGTCCAATATGATCCGGTCACCTTGACGCCCAACTTCTTGGCAGCGTTCTTGAACGCGGCGGCGCGTGCGCCCGATTCCCGAATGCTCGCGAAGCCCTGTTCCGTGAAGCGCAGCGTTGCAATGAAGGTTGCCATGGCGATGTCCTCCGGGTGGAAAGGTCGCCATTATTGTACTGCGGCCTTGAAACGTCACTCGGCTGGTTGGCCGGATTCGACAAGTGAAGCAATGGTTTCTGCGAGGACGCGGCTGATGAGCAAGGTGTTGATGAGCTTCTCTTCCAGGCAACGATGGATGAGCTGGGCGCGGTTGGCGGCTTGCGCGACCACGATGACGCCCAAGCCGTCGCCGGGGCGGGATGCGCATTGACGAAGATTGTCCTCGTTGACGCCGGTCCAGCGTTCGTTGAGCTCGTGGATGCGGTCGCGCAGGGCAGGTTTGGCTTTCTTGCGTGGGATGAGGATGCCGCTGATGTCACCCAGGACCGACGCGACTTCAGTTTCCTTAAGGTCGCCCAGATGGACGCGTTCGGCGAGGAAGATGCCGCGATGCTGAACCGAGGCAACGCCGACCGCGGTGAGGATCGAGTCGAGGGAACCCACGAGCGGATTGGCACCGCCGAAGATGGTCGTGTATCCCGCGCCCAGGCCATAGAACTTGCGAATCGTGTCGGCTTCGCCGCGGCTGAAGTTGCGTGGGATGAAGGCATAGACGCCGGCAATCGACAGCGGTGGTTCCTTTTGCGGGCCGTTGAGAACGCGGTGAAGCTCCCAGACGAGAGCGGAGGAGGAAAAGCTTTGCGGATCGATGCGGTCCTGGAACGGCTCGCCGCAAAGCGGGACGAGCTTGAGCGGATTGCGGGCCCGGAGCGGCTCGGAGGTCAGGGCGGGCAGGGCCTGGATGACGTGGCGTACGTTTCGGCCCCAAGTGACGCCGAGGGTGCTGACGCCGCTTGGCTCGGCGGGGTCGCGCGCGAGGAGGGGGACGAGCGCGTGGGCTGCGCCGGAGAAGAAGGCTTCGTCTTCGCCATCGACGACGATGACGCGCCGCAGCGGGTCGCCGAACGCCTGGCGGAATCGATTTTCAAGCCGCTTAGAGACGACGAATTGCGATTCGACCTCGCGCCAAAGCTCGTGAAATGGATTGCCCGGCTCGGGCGGCACGAATTGCGGGCGATCGACGAGCCAGCGCTTCTCGCGCGCTTCGGCCAGGAGGCGCGACACTTGCGACTGGCTAACGCCGAGTCGATCGGCGATCGCTTCCTGAGTGAGTTCGTCGCTCTGACAAAACGCATGCGCAGCCCGCAACACCTTCGCCGCCTGCCGCCGATCCTCAACTGCCGAAGAAGCGGCTGGCGAACTGGAAAGCGCGGGAATTGACGGCTCGGCCATACGGGTGCTCCAGAATCGACGCAGCAAACGATTGCGACCCGGTAGATGATTATGCGAGACGATGATGATTCTAGCATTATTATCGACAATCGGACAGGGTAGGATCCGTCGGCCGGATGGGACTTTCTCTCCGTGGTTGGCGGTCAGGTCCCGTCCGGCAGACTGACTATTACGCACAAGTTGGATTCGCCATTGCGTCCGGATGCAGCCGCGGAGCGGCGACCGATGGTAGCCTAGGGCGAGTCTTCGAGCCCTAGGAAACCGACGCCGACCAATTTGCGGCGGCCGACCCGTTGGGTCGGCCACCAAATCTCGATTTGCTTCGCATACCCAGGGCTCCGCAAAGCCTCCGCCCTGGGCTACCATCGGTCGCCGCTCCGCGGCTGCATCCGGACGCAATGGCAAATCCAACTTGTGGGTAATAGTCAGTCCGGCAGACGGAACCTACAGCAGCACGCCGGCGATGGCGGCATTGAGCAGCGTCGCGACGAAGCCGACGAAGAGGGCTCGGCCGCCGAGGCGGGCCAAGTCGTGCCGGCGGTCCGGCGCCAACGCGCCGATGCCGCCGAGCTGGATGCCAACCGATGAGAAATTCGCGAAGCCGGTCAGGGCGAAGGCGGCGAGGCGATAGGATCGATCGGTCATGAAGTTGGGAATCGCCTTCATGTCTTTCATTTGCAGATACGCGAAGTGCTCGTTGATCGAAAGTTTGGCGCCGAGCAGGCTGCCGACTTTTTGCGTGTCGGCCGGATCGACGCCCGTCAGGAATGCGGCCGGTGAAAAGAGCCAGCCAAAAATTTTGCGTAGCGAAAGGTCGTCCGGCCACCACGCCAATGACGACGACGGTATTTGGAACGAACCGACGTGAATCGACAGCAAGAACGGCTTGGCCCCGCCCAGGACGGCGTCGAACATGGCCACGAACGCGATGAACACGATCAGCATGGCCGCGACATTCAGCGCGAGCCGCAAGCCGTCCGTGGTGCCGGCCGCGGCGGCGTCGATGGCGTTGACGTATTGCGATTTGCCGGTCTGGGTCCGCGCCGTGCCGGCTGTTTCGGGCGTGCCCGCCTCGGGGAGGAACAATTTGGCGAGGTAGAGGCTGCACGGACAGGCCATCACGCACGTCGTCAGCACGGCGACCGGATCGGCGCCGTAGTTGATGTAGACGACCATCATGCCCCCGGAGATATGCGCGAAGCCGGAGACCATCAGCGTGAAGAGCTCGGAGTTGGTCATGCGTGGAACGTACGGTTTGACGATCAGCGGCGCTTCGGTCTGGCCCATGAAGACGTTGGCGGCGACAGAGAGGGTTTCCGCGCCGCTCGTCCCCATCAGATAAACCATGATCCGAGCCAGTTGCCGCACGCACCATTGCAGGATGCCGAAGTGATAGAGCACGGTGAAGAAGGCCGACATGAACAGGATCGGCGGCAGGGCCTTAAAGGCGAAAATGAAGGCGAACTTGACGCCGGGGTTCAGCGCGAGGTCGCCCGGCGTGGCGAGATTGCCGAAGACGAATTTCGCGCCCTCATCGGAGAAGTCGATGAATTTGCGCACCACCGATGCAGCGGCTTCGATAGCTTGGGTGACGACCGGGACTTTCAGAACGAGCACCGCGAGAATCAGTTGCAATAGAAAGCCACAGCCAATCGTTCGCCAGTTGACCGCACGCAGGTTGGTCGAAAATGCGGCCACCATGCCGAAGAAGCAAAAGATGCCTGCCAGCGCTTGGCCGCGCGCGCCGATGGCGGGCTGAAATATGTAGGCGCAAACCGCGACGCCGATCACCGCCGCCGCAATGCAAAGTCGCCATGTCAGCGGCGTCTGCGCCAACTGAGTGGTCGGGAACGGGGCGGATGGTGCGGACGATTCCGGAGCATCAGCGTTCATGAGCGCGGATCCTGGGTGCGGGCGGGAGTTGAGTGAAGCGGGGACAATCTATGAGTGCGCGGCGTGAACCTGAATGATCGTGTGTATTTTTCACGAAATGTTCATGCACACGTCGTGAAGGTCTGATGCACGCGGAGGCTTGTCGCGTGATTCGAAAATGTCGCCAGATTGATGTTGCCTAGATGGAACAGCCAGGGTATTGAGCGCTTGGGGGTGCGTGCCGATTGCATCATGCCGATGGGGGAGCCATGAAATTTCTCGGGTTGAGCATCTTGGCGATAGTGGTTGGCGTGGGCTGCACGACCGACGGCAAATACACGTGGGACGACGTTGTGAAAGACGCTCGCGGCGACAACATGCAGATGCGTTCGGGATGGGGAAATTCCCAGACGGCGTCAGATCGTTCCTCATCGTCAGTTTCGAATAAGTGACAATTCGACATCGAATACGCGCTATATCTCGTCAAATGGAAGCGTGGCACATCAACCTGGTGGCTGGGGCAGAATCATCGAATCCCCGGTGAGCATGAGCGGCTCACCGGGAATTCGAGGACTCTACCCCAGCCGCAGTGATTAATCGTCGGCTGACTGGCAGATACCGCTGTTCGTCAGTTACCGCCGGGCGGGAGCAGCGGCGGTGGAGGGACGGAGGGACTCGGTGGTGCGATCGGCGCCGGGCGTTTGGCCGGCGGTTCGCTGCCCGTCGATGGATAACTCGACGGAGGGGCATAGCTTGGCGGCGGAGTAAAGGTCGATGGCGGAGCCAATCGGGCTGGCGGGATGTAATCAGCCGGAGGCGGTGGCGGTGTATACACTCTCGGTGCGACATAAACGACACCGGGCGGCGGCGGATAATAGGCGGGCGGGTAGCCGTAATAGTACGGCCGGTAATGGTACGGGTAGTACGGATAATAGGGGTAGTAGGGATAGGCGGGCGGTATGCCCACGCCAAATCCAACTCCGAAGCGGACGCCGCCGGCTTGAGCGGGCGTCGTCAGAAACAAGACCGCAATCGTCACGGCGGCCGTGGCAATCAAGTACTTGCGGAGCATCCTTGGCCTCCTCGGGCTGAGGTGAATCCAATCAAAGCGCTCTTACCGCAGCCCACGGACGGCGTCAATATGGGGACTTGCGCCTATTTTTTCTTCGCACCGTCGTCTTTTGGGACCCAGACGCCGGGCAAATCGAGCTTCTTTGCCTGCTCGTTAAATTTCGCCACGTCGCCCTTGAGCAGCGCCTGCCAGTCGTCCGTGAGGCCCTTGAGTTCCTTGTGCAGTTCGGGGTACAGTTCGCGCATGCCTTGTGTCGGAGCGCCGTCGCTGCCGATGGCCGCGTCGTAAAGGGAAGTGAGTTGCGACAGGAGTTTAGCGCCGCCGCGCAGGGCGAGGATGTCGTAGACGATCTTCGCCTTGGGGTTATGCAACTTTTCTTCGAGCTCATCGAGCTTCTTCGCGAGTTTCTTGGCCGACTCGACGAATGCCTTGGCCGACTTCTCATCCTTCAGAAGCGACTGACGTTCTTCGAGTTGCTTGTGAATGGTGCGCAAGTGCTTCACGGTGCGCGTCAACAGATCGATATCGTCGCGGACGCGGAGGGCGAAGACGTGCTGTTCCGACAGTTCGTCGAATTTGAACGCATGGACGACGAAGCCCGGCAGGCCCTTTACGAAAGAATCGCTCACGACCAATGCCGCCGGATGCAGCCGCGGGTCGGGCACGACTGTCACCTTCGCCGTCACGCTCTTGCCGTCGGCCGTGAGCTTCAAGGTGTATTCACCGGGCAGCGCCAGTGGGCCCGCTTCCGGGTCGCCAGCGTCGACGACGACGCCGTGCATCTTTTTCACGCCCTCGTAGCGCAGGTCCCAAGCCGCCTGGTGCAGGCCCGCCTCGATCGGCAGCAACTTCTTGTCCTTCTCCTTCTCCGCGTAGTCGCCGACTTCCTCGTCGTCCTCCTTTTCGCCTTCGTCTTTCTTGCTTTTGATTTTGGCCACGGTTTTGCCGGTCTTGTCGAGCACCTCGACCGTCACCTCCTTGGCTTTCTTGGGCAGGTTGTACACGAACGCCGCGCCGAACGGTGGATTGTCTGCCCGCGAGCGATCGAAATCCGCGGCGGGGACGTCGTAGGTGCGCCAGCGAACCGCCTTGAGCGGCGGGAAAAGCTTCAACTCGTTCTTCACTTCCGGCTGCCATTCGCGCACCGGCGTCAGATCGTCGAGGATCCACGCCGATCGGCCCATCGTCGCGATGACCAGATCGTCATTCTTTACTACCAGGTCGTGAACCGCGACCGTTGGCAGGTTTATCTTCAATCGCCGCCAATTTTTGCCATCGTCATACGACACGCGGACGCCGCGCTCGGTGCCGGCATAGAGCATGCTCTTCTTCTTGGGGTCCATGCGCACGGCGTGAACGTATTCGTCGGCCGGGATGTTCGAGCTGAGGCTGGCCCAGGTTTTGCCGAAATCGGTCGTCTTCCAGACGTAGGGATGGAAATCGTTCATGCGATGCGCTTCGGCGACGAGGTAAGCCGTCCCGGCATCAGTCGGCGAGCACTCGATGCAACGAACCGTTCCCCAGTCGGGCATATCCGGAATGTTGGCGGTGACGTTGGTCCAATTCTTGCCATCGTCGCTCGACACGTGGACTAGTCCATCATCGCTCCCAGCCCACAGTACCCCCTTCTGCTTCGGCGATTCCGCAATCGCGAAGATCGTGCAATAAATCTCGACACCCGTATTGTCACCCGTGATCGGCCCGCCGCTCCAACGCTGGCGTGTGCGGTCGTTGCGTGTCAAATCGGGACTGATCTTGTCCCAGTGAGCGCCGCCGTCATGCGTGCGGAACAGGAAATTGCCGGCATGATAAACGGTCTTCGGATCGTGAGGCGAAATCATGATGGGCGCGGTCCACTGGAATCGCACCTTCAGGTCTTCGCCGCCGTGGCCGCTTGGGTTGTAAGGATAAATACCAACGTTGCGGGCTTGCCGGGTGCGGCGGTCGAAGCGCGAAATGTAGCCGCCGTATTCGCCGGCGTAAATGATGTCGTGGTCGGCGGGATCGAAGGCGACATGCCCGGCCTCGCCGCCGCCGATATTCTCCCAATCGCTGAGCGAGATACCGCCGGTGAGGCTGTTGCTCGGCCCCGCCATGGCGCCGATGTCCTGGAGACAGCTTCCGAGCCGGTACGGCGTGCTGTTGTCGACGGCGATGTGGTAAGGCTGACTGATCGGCAGTGGCGGGGCGAACCAGGTGCCGCCGCCGTTCACGCTAATGTCGACGCCGCCGTCGTTGCAGTTGATGATCCGCTGCGAATTCTTGGGATCGATCCAGATGTCATGATGGTCGCCGTGGTGCGCGCCGTTGACGCGTTGCAATGTCTTGCCACCGTTGGTGCTCTTCAGCAGCGGGACCTGCGGAAACCAGACGATGTCGTCGTTATTCGGATCAACGGTGAAGGTGCTGAAATACCAGGCGCGCTGACGGATCGCGCGCTTGTCGTTGATCTTCTCCCACTTGTCGCCGCCATCGTCGGAGCGATAAAGTCCGCCTTCTTCCGCTTCGATCATCGCGTAAATTCGCTGGCCGTTCGATGGGGCGACGGAGACGCAGACTTTGCCCCACGGACCTTTCGGCAGGCCGATGTCCTTGCCGCCGGGGCCAAGTCGCTTCCAGGTATCGCCGCCGTCGCGCGAGATATGAAGGCCGCTGCCGGGGCCGCCGCTCGTCAGTTCCCAAGGCTTGCGCCGCGCCTGCCACATGCCGGCGAACAGGATGCGCGGATTGCTCGCGTCCAGACAAACATCGGAAGCGCCGGTATTTTCGTCGCGAAACAGCACTTTCTGCCAGGTGGTCCCGCCGTCCTTGGTGCGGTAGACTCCGCGGTTCTCATTTGGGCCAAACGGATTCCCGAGTACGGCGGCGTAGGCAAAGTCCGGGTTGGTCGGATGGACGATCATGGTGCCGATCTGACCGACGTTGATCCATACGTGCTTCCACGTCTTGCCGGCGTCGGTCGAGCGATAGATGCCGTTGCCGGTCGCGACGTTGCCGCGAATGTTGGCCTCGCCGCTGCCGACGTAGACAACGTTGGGATCCGAGGGCGCAACGGCGATCGAGCCGATGGACGAGACGGGCTGATCGTCGAAGATTGGTTTCCAAGTAAAGCCGGCATCAGACGACTTCCACACGCCGCCCGCGGCGGTCGCGGCATAGTACGTGAACGGGTCGCCCGGTACTCCGCAAACGCGTGCGACGCGCCCGCCAGCGCTCGGGCCGACGTTGCGGAATTTCAGGCCCTTGAACGGGTCCGGCTCCTGGGCTGCGGTGATGGTTGGGATCGAGACGATGAGGGCGAGGGCGAACAGTCTTTGCAGCATTTCGATTGTCTGGTGTGAAAAGAGGCGTCGGCCGGGTGCCTACCCGACAGGCCGCAAGGTTTGTGTAATTTATCCATCCTGTGATTGAAAGTGTAATGTGCGGTCGCGTCAAAAGCCAATGCTCATGAAAACGGAACGCGGAATTTCACGCGATTCGCCGCTATTTGACTGAGCCGGCGGGAATCGGATTTCTTTCCTCCATTTGCAGCGTTTACGCTCTCAAGCGTACGACCTGACCCACGCGAAGCTCCCCTGTTTTGACGACAGTCCCATAAACTCCCGCGTAATTGTCGTTCATGCGGATCACGGTCTTCATTACCTCGGCGTTTGCTTCGGCCGTGTCCGGGTCGAGATTGATCATCACGCAACGCTTGTCCTGCATGGTGACGCTGATGGCCGGACCCATTCCCTCGGAGCCAAATTCCAGAATCTTGCCTACCCAATGATCTTCCTCGAATGGCTGACCGCCCGTGGTGTCGATCAATACATTCGGCCGGAAACGACGGACATCAAGGTCGTGGCCCACTTCGCGCGCGATGCTCCGTATCGTTCCCAAGGCGATCGCGGAAACGCTGGCCTGGTCGAAAATGCCGTACCGAAGCTGCATGAGCTCCACATCGGCCCGGTGCCGAGTTGCAATTTCCTTTCGCAAAGCTTCGTCCATGAGTCCGTATTCCCTGCCATCGGGGGTCAGGACGTGGGTCGGCAACGGCTCCTCTGCCGAGTCCTGGCGGCCCGTTGGTGTATAGAGAAGCAATTCTGGAAGTCGGCCCGCCGTCAACCAGGGAAACGCGCCGCGATCGGCAAGGCGTCGAATTGCGAATCGCCGATCGCCTTCGATGCCTTGCCAGCCGATTTTTGCGGAATCAAGCCTTTCACCAGCCATCGATTTTATCGGGTAACGAAATATGGCACTGATGTGACCGAGTTCAATTCCCACGAACGGTTACCTGATTTGTTTCGCAATACCAAGCCAGGGTCCGCTTGAGTCCCTCGTCGAAGGCAATATCGGGTTTGTAATTGAGGTCACGGCGCGTGCGGCTGATATCGGCCTTGGAGAAGCGCACGTCGCCGGCTCGCGGGTCCGAGTGCGTGGCCACGAGGTTTTTGCCCATGAGCTTGTTGAGTGCTTCAACCAAATCCAGCACGGTGATGCTGCTGCCTGTGCCGACGTTATAGACCTGGCCGGAAACGGCTTTGGGCGCTTCGGCGGCTTTGATCAATGCCTGGACGGCGTTGGCGACGTAGGTGAAATCGCGCGACTGAAGGCCATCGCCATGAACGGTCGGCGCTTTGCCGGAAGACATAGCCGCGACGAATAGCGCGATAACGCCCGAGTAAGGACTATCGGCACGTTGTCGGGGACCGAAGATGTTGAAGAAACGCAAGCGCACGGTTTCGAGTCCGTACGTCGCGGCAAACGCCTGCATGTACAGCTCGCCGGAAAGCTTGGCGGCGGCATACGGAGAGAGCGCGGTCAAGGGCGTGTCTTCAGTCTGCCCGACCTCGCTGGACGCGCCGCCATAGGCGCTCGAACTGGCCGCATAAACGACGCGACGCGCACCCGTTCTGCGTGCCGCGTCGAGGATGTTTAAGGTGCCGGTGGCACAAGCGGCGTGCGAAATCAATGGTGCTTCGACGCTTCGAGCGACGGAAGCCAGCGCGCCAAGATGATAAACAACGCTGACACCTTCGACCGCTCGTGCGACCGCGGTCGGATCGGTCAATGATCCTTCGACGATCTCCGGCGCGGGACGCAGGTGCGCCAAGTTTGAGCGCAAGCCGGTACTGAAGTCGTCCAGCACGCGCACTTTTTGGCCTTTGGCAAGCAGCGCTTCCGCGAGATGCGAACCGATGAAGCCCGCGCCGCCCGTGACCAAATTCATTTCCGCCATGTCTTCCCCGCAGGTCGATTCTTCGTCGCCGGGGCTGAGTCTTCGAAGCCCCGCTGAGCATGAGCGCCAAACCGGGGCTTCGAAGACTCAGCCCCGGCAACAAATCATATGCGTTTGGAAGTGCAATCGGGAAAAAATACCGGATCACGACTTCTTTTTTGCTTCGAGCGCGGCTTGCGCGGCCGCGAGGCGGGCGATGGGTACGCGATAAGGAGAGCAGCTTACGTAGTTCAGGCCGATCTTGTAGCAGAACTTGACGCTGTCCGGCTCGCCGCCGTGTTCGCCGCAGATGCCGATCTTCAGTTCATCGCGCGTCCGCCGGCCTTTCTCGACCGCGATTCGCATCAGACCGCCCACGCCGTCGAAATCGATGACCTGGAACGGGTCCTTGGGTAGGAACTCCGCTTGCGGCACTTCCTCGCCCTTGTCGTTCTTCAACTTGGGCGGGTCCATGTATACCTTGATGAAGCTGCCGTAGTCGTCGCGGCTCATGCCGAGGCCGGTCTGCGTCAAATCGTTGGTTCCAAAGCTGAAGAACTCCGCTTCCGCAGCAATCTGATCCGCGACAATGCAGGCTCGAGGCAGTTCGATCATCGTCCCGACCAGATACTTCACTTTTTGCTTCTTTTCCGCGAAGACCTTCTCCGCCGTGTCGCGCACGAGCTTGGCCTGCGCCTTGAGCTCGGTCGCGAATCCTACCAGCGGAATCATCACTTCCGGCTCAACCTGAATCCCTTCCTTCGCCACCGTGCAGGCCGCTTCGAAGATCGCGCGCGCCTGCATTTCGGTGATTTCCGGGTAGACGATGCCCAGCCGGCAGCCGCGGAAGCCAAGCATGGGATTGAATTCGTGCAATGCCTTGACGCGCTCGGCGATGACGTGGGCGCTGACGCCCATTTCCTGGGCCATCTCCTCCTGGCCTTTGTGGTCATGCGGCAGAAATTCGTGGAGCGGCGGATCGAGCGTGCGGATCGTGACCGGATAGCCCTTCATCGACCGGAACAGGCCCTCGAAATCGGCGCGCTGGAACGGAAGTAACTTCGCGAGCGCCGAACGCCGTCCCGCGGAATCGGCCGCGAGGATCATCTCGCGCATTTCCTTGATGTGGTCGAAGAACATGTGCTCTGTGCGGCACAGGCCAATGCCCTGCGCCCCAAAGGCGATCGCCTGGTCCGCCTGGTCAGGCTTGTCGGCGTTAGTGCGGATCTTGAAATCGCCGCGCGCCTTGTCCGCCCAGCCCATCAGCTTGGCATACTGCTGATAGACCTTCGACTCCTCTGGCTTCATCGTCTTGCCGATCAAAACCTGCACGACCTCGCTGGGCTTCGTCGCCACTTTGCCGAGCATCACCTCGCCAGTGAAGCCATCGATGCTAATGAAGTCGCCGTCGCTCAGAGACTGGCCGCCCACATTCAACTTGCGCTTTTGGTAGTCGATCTCGAGGGCATTGCAACCGACGATGCAGACCTTACCCATCTGCCGGCTCACGAGGGCCGCGTGTGACGACGCGCCGCCGAATGCAGTCAGGATGCCGTCGGCGGCCTGCATGCCGCGCAAGTCTTCGGGAGAAGTTTCGCGGCGCACAAGAATGACGCCCTTGCCGTTCTTGTGGACCCATTCCTCGGCTTCGTCGGCGAAGAACTTAATGCGGCCGCAGGCCGCGCCGGGGCCGGCGTTGATGCCTTTGGCGATGACCTTGGCCTCGCGTTTGGCCTTGGGGTCGAAGATGGGCTGAAGGAGTTGATTGAGGTCGTCGGGCGGGATTCGGCCCACTCCCATCGCCTCTTCTTGCGTGATGAGGCATTCGTCCACCATATCGACGGCGATGCGAATTGCCGCGAAGCCGGTCCGCTTGCCGTTGCGCGTTTGTAGCATCCAGAGCTTGCCCTTCTGGATCGTGAACTCGATGTCCTGCACGTCGCGGTAATGTTTTTCGAGCCGGGAGCGTACGTCTTCGAGCTGGGCGTAGACCTCGGGCATCTCCTTCTTCATCTCGGCGATCTTCTTCGGCGTGCGGATGCCGGCGACGACGTCTTCGCCCTGAGCGTTGATCAAATACTCGCCGTAAAAGACGTTTTCACCGGTGGCGGGATCGCGGGTGAAGGCGACGCCGGTGCCGGAATCGTCGCCCATGTTGCCGAAGACCATCGAGCAGATGTTGGCGGCGGTGCCCCAGTCGTGGGGGAAGCCGTACTGGCGGCGATAGTCGATGGCTCGATTGTTGTTCCACGAGCCGAAGACCGCGCCGATCGCGCCCCACATCTGGTCGAGCGGATCGTCGGGGAAATCCTTGCCCTTTTGATCCTTGACGACTTTCTTGAAGCGCTTGACGAGTTCCTGGAGGTCCTTGACGTTCAGTTCGGTGTCTAGCTTGACGCTGCGCTCGTGCTTGAGTTCCTCGAGGATTTTCTCGAACGGATCGATCTCGGTCTTGGAGGTCGGCTTCAGGTCGAGAACAACGTCGCCATACATCTGCACGAAGCGGCGGTAGCTGTCCCAGGCGAAGCGCTCGTTGCCGGTGCGCTCCATCAAGCCCTTGAGCGTCGATTCATTGAGTCCGATATTCAGGACGGTGTCCATCATGCCGGGCATGGAGACGCGCGCGCCGGAGCGGCATGAGACGAGGAGCGGATTGCGGGCGTCGCCGAATTTGGCGCCCATGACCTCCTCGGTCTTCTTCAATGCCGCTTCGACTTGGCCCTTCAACTCGGCGGGATACTGCTTTCCGTTGGCGTAAAAGTAATTGCAAACTTCGGTGGTGATCGTGAAGCCGGCGGGAACGGGCAGACCGATCAAGCACATCTCGGCGAGGTTGGCCCCCTTGCCGCCGAGCAGTTCCTTCATCTTGCCATTGCCCTCGGCCGCCTTGCCGCCAAAGAAGTAAACGTACTTGTTGCTCATCGATCTCCGCCTGGTATAGAGAAAATCGCGCCGACTGAGCCAGTTTACGGATGCTCGCAAAGATCGTCCAAGCGAGCGATCTCTTGTCCGGTCTGTCGGATCGAATAAGGTGGCAATTGACCCTCCCGCCTGCTTGCCAAGTTTCTCCCCCAGATTTCGGTCGATCCTTGCGAGGTCGTTCATGGTCTTTTCGACTGGAAAGCCCTTTTGGGCGATGACTGTCGCCGTCGCCATCAGCCAATTCGCGAGCGCGGCCGATTCGCATCCGGTTGTGGCGGGGTTCGAGCGCTTTTATGCGAATGGAAAAGGGGACGCCGCGCAAGGCGGTCGGCTGCTTCTCGGCGAATTGAATTGCGTCAGTTGCCACTCGACTGGTGCAGTCGCAAATCACAAACAAGCGCCGATGCTCGACGACGTCGCATCGCGGGTTCACATCAGTTATCTGCGCAAATTCCTTACCGATCCACAAGCGGTTAAGCCGGGCACGACAATGCCAAAGGTTTTGGCCGACGACCCAAAGCGCGAGCAGAAGATCGACGCGCTCGTGCATTTCCTGGCGGCGACTGGAAGTACGAAGCCAGATCGGCCGGATTTGCGAGGGTTCGTCCTTGGGCGAGAACTGTATGGCAAGGTCGGCTGCGTCGCCTGTCACGGTCCACGAGACGCCGTGGGTCAGCCGGCCTCAACGACTGCTGTCGTCGTGCCGCTTGGTGATTTGAGGCCCAAATACTCAATCGCCGGTCTGGCATCATTTCTGGAACATCCTCACCGGGTCCGGCCCTCCGGCCGCATGCCGCAATTGCTCAGCGCCAAAGAGAGCAATGACGTCGCCAACTATCTGCTGGCGGGAAAATACCCCAGATTCGGGACAGGACGAGGAATAACGACATTCGCTTATTTTGAAGGCTCATGGGAAAACCTGCCGGACTTCAGCAAGCTCAAGGCGAAGGCAAGCGGCATGTGCAACGCGTTCGACCTCGGCATCGCTCTTCGCCACGACGACTACGCCATCCGCTTCGACGGCGCCTTCAAGGCCGAAGAGGATGGAAATTACCGTTTCACGCTCAACAGCGACGACGGCAGCAATCTTTGGGTCGACGGCAAGCTCGTCGTGAACGACGATGGCATCCATCCGACCAAAGCCGCCGGCGGGTCGATCGTCCTCAACAAGGGACCCCATCGAATCACCGTCGGCTTTTTCCAGGCTGGCGGCGGCGCGGAACTGTCGGTCACGGTGCAGGGTCCCGGCTTGCCGATGCAGGATTTGTCATCCCTGATTGCGACGACGGAGGCCAATCTCAACGTCAAACCCAAACCGAATCCGGAAGAAGACTTAGCCTGGGGCGCGGATCGGGAGAAGATCATCAAACAGGGTGGAGAGATTTTTGCCTCAGCGGGCTGCGCGAATTGCCACCAACTTCATTACGGCGGCAATGTCATTGCGAGTGAATTAAGAGCGCCCGAATTGGGCCGACTCAAGTCGCAGGGCGGTTGCCTTTCCGGCGCTGCCGGCACGCCACGCTACGGGCTCAGTCTCGCACAGCAGTCCGCACTCTCCGCGGCAATCAAAAATCCTCCGAAAATCTCGGACGAGCCCGCCGAATTCATCGCCCGTGCAATGCAGACATTCAGCTGTTACGCCTGCCATCAACGCGACAAGATCGGCGGCCCGGAAGACGACCTGAACAAGCTTTTTCAGACCACCCAGCCCGAGATGGGCGACGAAGCTCGCATGCCTCCTCCACTCGACGGCGTCGGAGCCAAACTGAAACCCGATTACTTGCGCCAAATCCTTTCCGACGGCGTTCACGATCGACCGTACATGCTGACGCGAATGCCCGGCTTTGGTTCTGCGAATACCGGCGAGATTTCGAAAGCGTTCGTAGCGATCGACAAGCTCAAGATGGTTCCGCCGACCAAATTCGAAACTGCCGTGCCGAAAGTTAAGGCCGCCGGCCGATTCCTCGTCGGTGCTCAGTCGTTGAGCTGCATCAAGTGCCATACGTTTGCCGGGCAGAAGGCCGAGGGCGTGCAGGGGATGGATATGACGGTGATGACTCGACGCGTTCAACGCGACTGGTTCCAGCGCTATCTGTTCGATCCGCAGGCCATCCGGCCGGGCACGCGCATGCCCGGTTCGTGGCCCGACGGCAAGACTTTCTATCCGGACCTGCTTGGCGGCAAAGTCGATGCACAAATCGAATCAATTTGGGTCTATCTCAACGATGGAGGTAATGCCCAATTGCCGGTGGGTCTTGCTCGGCAGTCGATTCCGCTCGTGCCGAAAGACGGGGCGATTATCTATCGCAATTTCATTCAGGGAGCGGGCACGCGCGGCATCGGCGTCGGCTACCCGGAGAAACTGAACCTTGCGTTCGACGCCAATGGCATCCGGCTCGCGTTGCTCTGGCAGGGCGCATTCATCGACGCTGCTCGTCACTGGACCGACCGCGGCGTCGGTTTCGAGGGTCCGCTCGGCGACAACATTCTCAAATTGCCGACTGGAGTACCGTTCGCCGTCTTGACCAAACTTGATTTGCCTTGGCCGACGGCTTCGCTCAAGGAACAGGGCTGGCGGTTCGACGGCTATCGCCTCACGCCCGATGATCGGCCGACCTTTATGTACTCTCAAGGCAACTTGAAGGTCGAGGATTTCCCCAACCCGACCACTGGAAAAGAACCGACAATGCGGCGGACGATCAAGTTGTCCGCCGCCAAGCCGCTCAACTCTCTCTGTTATCGCGCGGCGGTCGCGGACCGAATCGAAGCGCTCGATGACGGCTGGTTCCGCATCGATGGCTGGAAGATGAACATCGACGGCGCGGCTGCCGC
>Ga0207109_1104_pt1 | contig 19105 bp, 19 predicted proteins | sample Alteio_BWMinHeat_73_FD_153584 | JGI IMG/M metagenome (GOLD analysis project Ga0207109, IMG submission 153584) | Enriched cells from forest soil in Barre Woods Harvard Forest LTER site, Petersham, Massachusetts, United States -... | ecosystem: Environmental > Terrestrial > Soil > Temperate forest >... | reverse complement strand
TTCTCGCGGACGGCAAACCGATTCGGATTGAAGCCGGCGACGCCGCGCCGCTTGTCGCCGATTGGGATGGCGACGGCAAACCGGACCTGATCGTCGGCGCTAGCGATGGGAGCGTCGTTTGGTTCCGCAACGAAGGCACAGTGCAGTCGCCGCGTCTCGCGGCGGCACAAGTGCTCATCCCGCCGAGTCCGTCGCCCTGGATGGGAGACAATGCTCGAGGTCCCGCCGATTGGGGCGTTCGCGTGAAACCTTGCGTGGTGGACTGGGACGGGAACGGGCGGCTCGATCTTCTGCTCGGCGACGTGTGCGGCGGGTTCGAGCGCACACCATCGCGGACGCCGGATGAGTCGGTCGAAGCCAAGGAGGCCGCGGGCCGTCTGCCTAAACTGCGCAAGGAATGGGCTGCCGCTTACAAGGAGTACGCCGCCGTGGCGGACCCGGTGACCGACGCCGAACGTGCACGGGTGGACAACCTGCGGGCGCGAGTGCGGAGGCTCAAGGATGAAATCGTCCGGTTGTCGGATATTCGCGACCGCTACCAATCCGAGTACATGTCGCACGGGTATGTGTGGCTGTTTCGTCGGCTTCCAGCCGGCAAGTGAGAAGCGATGCAATGTAACCGAATCGTTTTGATGACGCTATTTGCATCGATCATGCGGCTCGGTCCCGCGCAAGCTGCCGACAACCAGACTGTGCCATTCCTAGAGCCTGTATCCATTCGGGTTGTGTCGTTTTCCCCCGACGGCCGGACAATCATCGCAGGCTTTACTGGAAAAGACCAGCCCGGCGCCGCCGCCGCGTGGGAGGTCGGTACTGGCAAGATGCACTGGCGGATCGCCCGGCCCGCTGTCGCCTCGGTGTCGTTTGCGCCCGATGGTACGGACGTCGCTGTAGCCCGCGGGACGCGATTCGCACTCCGCCTCGATCCGCTAACCGGGAAAGTAATCGGCGAACTCGGGCCGCACCCAACGAATGTCCGATCGGTCGCCTACATCCCCGGCACCAACCTGCTCGCCACCGCCAGCGATGGCGCCATCCGCCTATGGGACGTGAAGACGGGGAAGGTTGTTCGCGAACTCGCTGGTGGCCACCCTAAGGAAGTGTCTTCGCTGGTTGTGTCGCCGAATGGCAAGTGGCTCGTCTCGACCGGTCCGGACACGACCCGCATCTGGGATTTGGCTGCAGGCTCCGAGCTGAAGGGCGTGATCAAGCAAGACCGCGTGATTGGTTATTATGGCATCGTATTCGTCGGCCCGGACCGGCTGATGATGGCAAATAACTCGGGCAGCCAGGCCGTCCGCGAGCTTCCGTCCGGGAAGGTGATTCTGCGGTTCCGCAGTGCCGGTGGGTACAGTCAGTCGGCGTACTCCGAGCCCGCTGGCCTAGCCGCCTTCGCCGACCGCGGGCTGCCCGGGGCCGCGATCGCCGACCTTACCTTCCGTACGCCGACTGCCGAGGAGAAAGCAAAGATCGGCAAACTCCTGAAGGACTTTGACGACGATTCCTTTGACGTGCGGGAGGCCGCCAGCGCCGCGATGCGAGCGATCGGTTCGGTCGCGGAGTCGGCGCTGCAAGCCGCCGCGTCCGGAAGCCCATCGGCGGAAGTCCGGATGCGCGCGCGAGAGACCCGACAAGCCATCCTCGCGGAACCAGCCCGTCGCCTGACCGGCCACACGGGCGCGGTCATGGCGATGGCATTCGCACCCGATGGCAAACTCTTCGCAACTGGCGGCGAGGACGGCACCGTCCGACTGTGGGATCCGCGCAGCGGCAAGGAACTTGCCCGGCTGCAGCTACCGGTCGCCGGCTCCAAAACGGAAGGCAAGCCTTAAACGATCGACCGTTTTTTTGCGGCGGATCGATGTCGTGGTATTCTTAATGAATTCTCATTATCAGGTGGCGAACTCATTAAGCCACCTATCGCACTGGAAGTCGTTTCCCGCCATAACATTGCGGAAAAAACTGGAGTGAAAAACTCTATGCCAAATTTGGCATACTTCGCACGTGCGAAGTACAACAATGTATGGTTGCCTGCGAAAACGCGCCTTTTGATACGTTTTAAGCGGACATTCTCATCCATTGTTGACCCGAATGGTTTGATTGGCCTGCGCGCACGCGGCGCGCTGCTGCTGGCGTCGGCGCGCACCCCGTCTGTGTCGCCCGTGCGACGGTTATTGTAGCGCGGTTCGTTTTTGGGTGGTGTCCCACTACCATTCCGCGCGTGCGAATTCCACAGGCAAGCCGGGATTCATGCCAAAGCGTAATTCCATGAAAACAAGAGAGTGCAACGGTCCTGGGACACCACCCAAAAACGAGCCGCGCTACAATAACCGTCGAAGCTCGCAGGCGGTCGCGCGCCGGCCGAACTCGGAGGAGCCGCGCGCGGTCGGAGAATTGGGTTGGCTCGCCTGGATCGCAGAAGGGGGTTCGAAAAAAAATAAGGGGCTGACCTAGGAGAATCGAGCGCGACTTCGTCCGACCACCGCAGAACGGCCGCAAATTGTGAGCGTTCTGCGGTGGTCGGACGAAGTCGCCAGGGAGCGCGTGACGCGACATCGATGAAAGTCCAGCGTTGCCCATGAAATCATGGCAATTTCGGCTCCTGGTCGAAAAATCTCCTAGGTCAGCCCCAAAAATAAAAAAATCTCCGTGTGGCGCCGGGACGCGATCGCGCGGGAAGAGCGGAGGGCCAGACGGCGAATTTCAAAAACCGATCTGGTGAGAAGTCGGTGAAATCTCCCCGGCGCGGACAATACCGGACAATTCCGGACATGGCGTGGATGCGAGGGGCTGAAATCTCCCGGGGCGCGGACAATTCCGGACATTTCCGGACAGGCCGCTTTGAGCGAGACGCGGATTGACTTCAACCTGGGCGCGGACTACTTGCTCTGGTAGCTGTCGGCAAAAGCCCAATCTATCCATTAGGGATCGCACCATGACGGCAATCGGGACGTCATCATGAACATCGACCGCGAGCTCGTGGACCGCATCAAGGAGCATTTCGCGGGCAAGAAGTCGGTTCAGCTCCAGGGACTGCTGCAATCCGATGATCGCGAACGCTGGTCGGCGGAAGCAATCACGGCGGCCGAGGAAGTCCTCGACGAACGAGCGGCGGGGCGCGCCGACGAGCCAGCCGTCGAGGAACCGGAGTTGGGTAAGCTCCCTGCACCACCGCTTCTTCCTTACGGCATCGGATTTTTTTTCGGCGTACTCTCCGGCATCGCCGCTTACCAGATCCTCGACATCCGCAAACGGAATTACTTCGCCGGAGACCAGTCCGAAATGGATCTGCCGGTGCCATTCGGTTTCAAAACCGCCTGGCTCGCCATGAGCACTCGAGATACAGCCCACGTCGCCGGCGCGCTCGGTCTGCGGGATTTGCGTGAAGCGACTTGGAAGGAAGGGATCGATGCGGCTGATCAATCGTCGATTTACGTCACGCCGCCGCTCGGCGAGTTGACGCTGGCCGTCGGCGCCAAGCTATTTCCACCGGATATGGTTCGGGCGTTCGTCAAACCGCTGGTGGAGCGGCTCAGCCAGGTGTTCGGAGACGGGCAATACTTCTGCACGAATCGAGTGACTGAGCGGCACGTGTGGGCACGAGCGATCAAGGGGCGTCTCCTGCGCGGATTCGGCTACAGTGGCGAATCGGGTTTGACCTTGTGGAATGAAGGATCGCCGACGAAGGAAGAGAGCGATCTCCGATTCGAGTTCGTCAATGGGCCATCGTGCGAAATAGGACAAAGCGACCCGATTGCGAATCGAAACCTCGCGGGCCCGATTGAAGAGTCCGTGATGGAACTCGCATCGTTGTGGAGCATTGATCCGAATTCGCTGGACGCTCATTACAAGGAGCAAACGCTGGGGATACTTGGCAGCTTGGAAGGTGGCCCCTCGCTCCGCGAGGGATTGGCCCAGCAGAATCCCTCGCGGAGCGAGGGGCCACCTTAGGGACTTAGGCGGCGGCTCGTTGCGGTTCGAATTCGGGAAGTGGGGCGTCGAAAAGCGGGCCAAGGGGAGGCGGGACATCGGCGGGGCCGAAGGGGCCGGGCGATTGGCCGTTCCAGGCGTGGCGATTGAGACTGTCGATGATTCGCGATGCCACCGAAATGGCGTCGCGGCCGGCTTCGCCGGTCACTCGAGGCGTCGAACGGTTTTGCACGCAGCGAACGAAGTCTTCGAGCTCGCGCATCAGCTGGTCGCCGCCACTGTCGAATGTCATTTCTTGGGTCTGCAAGTGTTGCTTGAAGATCTCCGACGGCAATTGTTGGCGCTCGGACGCGGTCAGGCCGCGAGTGTTTAGACCGTAGAGCCTGAGTTCCGGCGAGGGTTGAACGAGGGTCAGTCGTTTGTCGCAGAAGTCGAGGCCGGCGTAGCCCTCGGGGGCCCAAATTCGCATTTTCCGCTTGGGCATTGGACTCATGCGGCTGGCGGTGAGATGAGCGATGCAGCCGCCGGCGAAGCGTAGCCGGGCGCTGGCCATGTCTTCGTGGCGTCCGAAGACCGTCATGCCGAGAGCTTGGACATCTTCGACCGGCTGACCGACCAGGTCGAGCAGCAGATCCAAATCGTGGATCATTAGGTCCATCACGGCGCCGATGTCGGTCGATCGACCGGTGAACATGCCGTGCCGTTCGGCCTCGATGAACTTGGGATTGATCGGCTTGGTGCGAAGTTCCTCGAAGGCGGGGTTGAAGCGCTCGATATGGCCGACCTGCAGGATCGCATTGTTTCGGTTTGCCAGCTCGACAAGGTCGTTGGCTTCGTCGAGGTTCAATGCCAGCGGTTTTTCGACCAGGACCGGCAAGCCACGGGTGAGGAAATCTTTGGCGATCGTGTGGTGGAAGACCGTCGGCGTGACGATGCAGGCCGCGTCGATGCGGTCGGCCAAGTCGCAATGATGGTCGAAGACACGGGTGGCGTGGCGGGCGGCGACGATGTCTGCTTGAGCGGAATTGGTATCGACGACGCCGACCAGTTCGACGTTGGGCAGGCTGGCCAGGAGTCGGGCATGCGCTTGTCCGAGATGACCGACCCCGACGACTCCTACCTTGCACCGATCCATTGAACCCCCAGGATTCCGGGTGGCATGTCCATCGCTTTGGATGGACATGTTGATCGCGACGACCGATGGTCCCAACCATGTCCATCCAAAGCGATGGACATGCCACCCAAATCGTGCGATCGAATCAATCGAACCGCTTGCGGGCGACCGTGTGCAGCGGCGGGATGAACGGTCGCGGGGTCGGTTCGTGGAATTCGGAGCGTGGCACTGATTCCCGGTCGCGCTGTTTTCGCTCCGGCAGCCTGTCGGCGAGCGCTTTGACCAGTTCCGCGTTGAGTGGATGGCCCGAGCGGCAAGCGACGATATGGCCGCGAAGGTCGCGACCGAACAAAGCGATGTCGCCGAGGATGTCCAGGACCTTATGGCGTGCCGGCTCGTTGGGGAATCGCGGCACGTTGTCCATAACGCCTTTGGGCCCGAAGACCAGGACATCGGCCGAGGTCAAGTGGAGCCCGACGCCGGTGCGGTGCAGCTCGATCGCTTCGGTCTCGAGGAGAAAGGTCCGGCACGGCGCGATGTCGCGGACGTAGGAATCGGGCGTGACGACTTGCGTGTGCTTTTGGCGATCGATTGGCGAATCTTGTCCGTAGTCCAGGAGGTAACTGATGCGGAGTTCGTCGTGATCGCTGGGATGAAGAGCGATGCTAGCCGCGCCCTTTTGAACGGTCACCGGTTCGGCGACGGTCCAGACGCTGCGATGGGCGCGTTGGGTGATCATTCCAGCCGATTGCAGGACCTCGGTGAAGCTCCAGGAGGAGCCGTCGAGGCCCGGCGGCTCAGGGCCGTCCAGCTCGATGTAGCAATTGTCGATCTTCAGCCCATTGAGCGCCGACAAGACGTGCTCGACGAGCGTGACGCCGTGCGGCAGCAGGCCCAAGGTCGTGCGCCGGTGCGTGTCGGTGACGAGGGCTGGCCGAGCGGGAATGATCGCCGGGGCAGGAAGATCGGTGCGGACAAAGACATGACCGGTATGAGGCGGAGCGGGGCGGAATCGCAATTGGACATGTCGGCCGGAAAGAAGGCCAGGTCCCGTGAGGGTGGCCGCGGTACGAATTGTACGTTGCTGTCGAACGCCGAGCTTTCTCACGGTGGCAGCCTTCCAGGCTCTGGTGAAAAAGATGCCAGCCCGCCCCATCCATGGAGCGGGCTGAGACCAACGGGATTAGTGCGGTTGTTGGCCGTTCGCCGGCGCGGCCGTCGTCGTCGCGGCGCTACCCTCGACCTTGAAGTAATAGTTCAACCAGCGAATGCACTCATCAGTAATGTCCAAGCGGCGATCGTGCCAAGCGATCATCGTGCCGGGAGTGGTGATGTGTCGCATGGCGTCGCCGATAGTGTTGTGTTCTTTTTCGTCGGTGATATCCGGGTAGGTCAAAACGATGTCGAAGCCATTCTGTCGGGCGAGGCTGTCGATGACCGTCTGGATGTTCTTGTTGATTTCGATGGCCATATTGTCGCGGCGCGTGCGAATGTCCTTTTGGTAGGCTTGGTCCTTGTCTTGCAGCTGGTTGATCAGATCGCGAACCGTCTTGGTTTCCTGATCTTTCTGAGCATCTGGCAATGTTGCAATGTTCGCTTGCCGCAACTTCAGTTTTTCCTTTTCGGCGTTGAGTTCGTATTCGTACTTCTTGGCGTCGTTGAGGATTTGGGCTCCCAGAGTGTCGGCCTTCTTGAAATCCTTGACGACCTTGAGGATATTCACCACGCCGATTTTGGTTGTCGGGGCCGCGGACGGCGACGAGGGAGCGCTGCCCCCCGCCGGTGTCACTCCGTTTCCTTGCCCCAGACCTCGTGCATTCAGGAAAATCAGACCGCCCAATGCGGCGAGGCCGGCGATCGCAAAAGTAAGCTTTTTCACGTTCCCCTCTTCTCTATTGAGTCGGTACGGACCCGCGGCCGTTCCGGCGACCGCTGACCCGACGACGTGCGGATATCGCTCCGCCCCCCGTCGATTAGGTGTCGCGTTTTAGCGGATCGCGGAGAGCTGGTCAATGCGAACCGGCGCGCCGCGGGCGCTTGCCGGCTGAACGAAACCGCCGATGCTGTCTGGACTTCCCTCATTCCGCCCGGTTTGCTACCATCCCTGCCCCAAATGCGCTTTCTGCTTTTTAGCCTGTGCTTGATCCTGGTCTGCGGTTGTAACCGTGAGCCCCCACGGCAGTTGCGCGTACATGGCAAAGTGCTTGTGAATGGCCGTCCCCTACTCGGGGGGACGGTCGTCTTCATCCCCGATGAGAAGCGAGGCACGCGCGGACCGATTGCATTCGCCGTCATTGATTCCGACGGCAGCTTCGAACTCGCGACCGAGAACGGACCGGGCGCGATGATGGGCTGGCATTTGATTACGGTCGCTCCAGCGCCGAATTCGATGGACATGATCGATGGGCTCGAGCGCTACCGACATCCCGACCTGTCGGGTCTCGACTACGAAGTGCGCGAAGGCAGCGAGAACAGCGTCGTCCTCAAGCTGGAGTACAACCAGTGACCGCGGCTACGGAAATCGAGAAGGTAGTCGGCCGCTCCGCGACGGAAGTCGCGGGACACGACGCGCACGATGTTGAAGTCTCCGTGTGCATTCCGAATTGGAACTGCCGCGAACTCGTCCGAAGCTGTCTGGAATCGCTGCTGCATCAACCGCAGGGCGTCGCGCTGGAAGTCGTGGTCGTCGACAACGGTTCAACCGACGGCGCGCCGGAGATGATTGCGGCGGAATTCCCGGAGGTCACGTTGATTCGCAACGCGGCCAACGACGGATTCTCGCGGGCGAACAACATGGCGGCGAGCAACGCGCGGGGCCGATACTTGTTTTTTCTAAACAACGACACGGTTGTTCCCGCGAACTGCCTCGCCAGACTGCTTGCTTATGCAAAGGAACATCCCGAAGCCGGGATGTTCGGTCCGCGCCTGCGGAATTCCGACGGCTCATTTCAAATATCGTACCGGCGACGGCCGAGCGTAGCGGCCATGCTTCACCGCACGCTGCTGCTGCGCTGGACGGGGCTTTGCCGCCGAGCTTACCGCAATTATCGTCGCGAAAGTTATGATCCGAGTTATCGCGGCGAGATCGATCTGTTGATGGGCGCCGCCGTGTTTATGCCGCGATCGGTCTTTATCCAATGCGGCGGCTGGGATGAGGAATTTGCGTTTGGCTGCGAGGACTTGGAGTTTGCGGTTCGTGTCGGAAGTCGTTACGCGGTCCACTTTTGCCCGGACGTCGACGTCATTCATCACGGACGGGCGAGTTCTCGCCTCAATGCCGGGTTTTGCACCGAGAACCTGGCAATTGGCTGGATTCACAGCCTTCGCAAGACCGGCGCATCCCGCGCGTCTCTCTTGGCATACAAGATGATCGTCACGCTGGATTCGCCCATCCAGCTGTTCGCGACGCTTGCTCAGTGGACGGCGCGACGGCTGGGCGGGCGCCGCGCCAAGGCCGCCAAGAGCCGCATCGCTCTGATTGGCGTCGCCCATTTTCTGCGACGATCTTTGCCCAAGTTCTGGCGCGCGTGATACTTCTCTGGTCAGCTTTTGTTTCCCGCGTTATACCTGTCCGATCGCGCTCGATCCGCTCCAGGAAATACCACCGATCGCCGTTCAATGAATGAGAGTTCAGAAATGCAACATCGCGCAAGGGCGATTGAAGCAAAGCAAGCGTTGGCTGAATGGCGCGCTCGGAGCATCGCGCCGTTGATCGCGTTCGTGGTCTTTTGCTTCGGCGGTATGAAAGCAATTGAGGCCGGCGAGCTGCCGATGATCCCGGCGGACGAACCCGCGCGCGAGCCCAATCCACCGCCACCACCGCTGCCAGGTCAAGCGACCGGTCTGGAACGAGATGAGAGCAACCTATCCGCGCTAAAGCGCCTTTGCCACCGAGCGATCGAGCAAGAGAAGTCGTTGAGCAACTACGTATGCCGCATTCGTCGCCGCGAGCAGGTCAACGGCAAAGATCAGCCCGAAGAAACCATCATGCTCAAGTATTGCCGCGCACCGTTGAGCATCCATTGCAAATGGCTTGGCGACGAAGCGAAGGGCCGAGAGATCATCTACGTTCAGGGACAGCGCGACAATCGTGTCAACATTCTGACAGGGAAGGGCGACATAGTGGGCTCCGGAAAGCGAATGACCTTTCCTCTTGAAAGTCCGGTCGTTCGCTCGAAGTCGAGACACCCGTTAACGGAGGCTGGAATGGGGGCTCCTGTTGTGCGTTTCGCAGCGCTTATCAATGCAATTGACCACGGTCAGGCTAGCGCCGGCTCGGTACGGTACCTCGGGCTGCAGAGTCGATCCGAGTTCCCGAAGCCCGTCGAAGCCGTCGAGCAAACGCTCCCGGCCAATTTCGACCCGTTCCTCCCGCGAGGCGGGAGCCGCTACTTCTTTTTTGACGAGGCGACTGGTTTGCCGACGTTGATCGTGACGTTCGACGATGCCAAGCGCCAAGTCGAATACTATCACTTCGACCGCTTGCAATCGCCCGCCAATCTCGACGAATTCGATTTTGACCCCGATTTTCTGTGGAGGAAGTAGCACCGAAGCTTTGGCAGTCGTCGCCCGAACGCCTGTCAGAATGGGGAGGATAACTGCGATTCCGCGGTCTATAGTTTTTCGTCTTGCCCTTCGTGCATGTATTTATGGTACAATCGGTTAGGAGATTCACTCGGACCGCAACCGATTTGCGGTATTGCATTTGCTCCTTGGTACTTCAAATCTGAATCAGGCAATGTCGGCGGGGTTCAATCAGCAATGGTAGGCGTGGATCGCGAGCATCCGTATTCGATCCTGTTGGCCGATGACGACCACGCAGTCCTCGACACGATGCGCGACATCATCGACCCGCTTGGCTACCGCACCTATCTCGCTTCGGATGGCGCGGAGGCGCTGGAAATTGTCCGCGCCGAGGTGATCCACGTGGCGCTATTCGACGTTCACATGCCAAAGCTGACGGGTCTCGAAACCCTGCAAATGATTCGGCAGTTCAATATGCTACTGCCTGTGATCCTGATTACAGCGGATTCCAATGCCGGATTGATGCGACAGGCGTTTCAGGCACATGCTTATAGCGTCCTGCCCAAGCCGGTGAACAAGAACATGGTGCTGCAAACCCTGATCCGCGCCCTGGACAAAGTCTACGGCGAGTTCCGTGGCGACCGGCACTGACTCATTTTCAGTACACCGAGGAGTTTCGAATGAACGTCGTCCCGCTCAATGACAAGATCGTGGTCAAGCGCCTTGAGGCGGAGAACACCACCGCCGGCGGAATCGTCCTTCCGGACAGCGCCAAAGAGAAACCCAAGCAGGGGCGGGTCGTCAGCCTCGGCGACGGCAAGCTTCTGGACAACGGCAAGCGCTCGCCCTTTCAAGTGAAGGAAGGCGATCGTGTTCTATTCACTTCATATGCCGGTTCCGAAGTGAAGATCGGCTCGGAAGAATACTTGATCATGACGGAGGACGACATTCTCGCGATCGTCGATTGACGATTGTATGGCAGGCATCATCGCAGCCGGATAGAATAGCAATGGGCCGGCGCGGCACGAAAACGCCGCGCCGGTTTGCTTTTCGCGCTCTCGAGGAATCGACATGCCGAAGGAAGAAGTCATTGAGGCGGAAGGGCGAGTGAAAGAGGCCCTCGCCAACACTCAATTTCGCATCGAATTGGACAACGGCCACGAGGTCATTGCTCACGTTGCGGGCCGCATGCGCAAGAACTTCATTCGCATCATTCCCGGCGATCGCGTGAAAGTCGAAATCTCGCCCTACGACCTCACCCGAGGGCGAATCGTCTATCGCGGCCGGTGATCAGCCCATTTTTCCCTTGACATTTACCCCAGCTTTCGTAACCATCTTCAAATCCCCGTTTCTCCACATTCCGATCGACCAAGGAGGGTCAGACATGATGATTCACACGGAATCGAAACCTCAAGGCTGGCGCGCCGTCGCCGTGTTCGATGATCGTCCCGAGGCGCTCTTGTTCCTCGGCAGGTCTTCGACCCAAGTCAGAGCGGGCTACACCGAAGCTTATCTCGATCTGTTTGACGACGAAGAACGCTCGCACATCAAATCGATCATGCTGCAGCGCTGGCACGGCGCGCCCGATGCCGGCCGCTGGCTCCAGCAGACGACCTTGAAATTGCCCTCGGCCAACATCGCGAAACTGGCGCGAGTCGGTTGATGTCAAGCCAAAACCCGACGAGCTGTGCGGATCGCCAAGTGTCCCGCGCAGCTCGCCTTTGATTCGCGATTTGCGTTTTGCATGAGATTTGCTTCTTCTCCTGCCCATCCAGCCCGATTCGGCGGCGATGCCCCTTGCATTCGCCGATTATTGGCCGAACAATACAAATACACACCTCACGGACGCGCCGCTGCTCCGGCACGGAGCGAGGAACAGATCGACCGGATCAACTCACCGGAAGGAGAGCCCGCATGACTCCTTATGGCTCCATGTGCGATGACTTCGCGGTCTCCGTGCACCTGGCGACCAAGATGGAATTGCCGGGAAGACGGGAGCCAGTGCTGCACTTTTTCGAAAGCCTGCAAAAGGGCTTCCCGAAAATGACCGACTTCGAGCGCCGCGAGAACGGAGACTATGCTCTCGAAGAAGAACGCGAATCCGGCAGTTATCGCTGGGTGACGCTGGAATCGCGGCGATTGTGCCTGGGATACGTCAATCCGCCCGGGCTCGATGAGGCGGACGACACCGCGGAACGAATTCTCGATGTGGCGCCGGCTCATCTGGACATCAGCCCGATCGACGTCGAAGCGCTCGACGTGATGTTCACTTTCGACTTCATGTACGCCGGCAATCACGACGAAGTCGTCGCCGAGGCCCTTGCGGTCGGCAACCCGCTGGAGAATCTAATTCAGCTGCCGGGCAGCAAGGTTCTGAACTTCGAGCCGGCAGTGATGTTGGCCTTGGAGGAGAATTGTCGCTTGCAGTGCCGATTGAATATCGAGACGCGCACCAATGCTTACCAGATCCGCACCGGACAGTTCCCGGAAGCGCCCATCAGCGTCTACTTCACGGTTCGTCAATATTGGGGCAAGCAGTCGTTCAAAACCTACGTCGATTCCTTCAAGAATCAGCGGCGGATCGCGCAGGAACTCGTGGACAGCCACATCGTTCCCAACGTCATTCAGCCCCTGTCGCAAGCGATTTCAGCCAAGTGAAACTCGGGTCCGTTTAACAACTGAGGCTTACCGCTTTCCCCCTTCGATGCCGATTCATTTAATACGGGCATGCACCTCTTTCTCGACGGACTTGAACGATGACCGTAGCCCTCAGTCGGTTCGCTAGCGGCCTGAATACCGAAACAGCCTTTGATGTTCTTGCCGTTGCCCGACGACTCAAAGCCGGTGGCAAAGATGTCATCGAACTGCAGATCGGCGACAGCCCATTCTTGTCGACGAAATCCGCCTTGGCCGGTGGAATCAAGGCGATTCAAGACGGCGCAACCCATTATTGCCCGTCACACGGTCTGCTCGAATTTCGCGAAACGATCGCGACGAACTACTTGAAGGAATTCGGCGTCAAAATCGGTCCGGAAAACGTGGTCGTCGGACCGGGCGCCAAGGTTTTCGAGCAGTTTTTCTGCGAGGCGTTCCTGGATGCCGACGACGCAGTTTTGCTTTTCTCGCCGGCGTTTCCGACCTACGAGCCGAATGTTCGTCGACGCGGAGCCAAGCCGGTTTATGCTCCGCTGAAGCACGAAAACCATTTTCGTCCCGATCTGAATGACATCCAGCGGTTTCTCAAGAACGAGCCAAAGGCAAAAGCGATTTTCGTCAATTCGCCTCACAACCCGACGGGCGGCGTCGCGACGGATGAGGACCTGAAAGGAATTGCCGACCTGGTGCGCGGCCGGCCGATCGCGGTTTTCAGCGACGAACCCTATTGCCACATGGTCTGGGAGGGGAAGCACCGCACGTTGCTGGCAGAACCGGGAATGTTGAGCCAATGCGTCGCGGCATATACCTTCAGCAAGTCATATAGCATGAGCGGCTGGCGCCTCGGCTACGCGATCGGCGACAAGACCGTGATCGACGCGATCGGCAAAATGACTAACACAACGCTCTCATGCGTACCGCCGATCGTGCAGAAGGCGGGCCAGGCCGCGATCTTGTTCGACGATGTGGAACGCGACGAGGTGATGAAGCGGTTCCAAAACAAGGTCGAGCTGCTTGTGCGCGAGTTGAAGAACGTCGACGGTGTCAAGGTTTTCTTGCCCGCCGGAACCTTTTACGTTTTCCCCGATGTCTCGGCGATCTGCGCTCGTCTCCGCATTCGGTCGCACGGCTTGGCGATGTACTTGCTCGAGGGGGCGGACGACAGGAAAGGCGTCGCGTGCTTGGGCGGCGAATGCTTCGGCGCTGCGGGCCAAGGATTTGTTCGCTTCAGTTGCGCCGAACCGGACGAACGGCTGGTTGAAGCCGTGAAGTTCTTCGCCGACGCCGTGACTCGCTCAGAACGCGTCGCTCGCTATTTGGAAATCCATCCGCAATACCGAGCGTAGGCGAAGCCGGCCCGTCACATCATTTCTTCAGGTGTGCGAGCACTTGTTTCAGTGTTCGCGTATTGAACACGTCCTTTGCTTCGAGCCAACCGCGGCGAGCGACGTTGACGCCGTATTTGTAGTATTCGAGCTCGCTCGTGTGGTGGGCATCGGGGTTGATGACGAGCGGGATGCCGAGCGTTTTGGCGCGTTTGCAGTAAACCCAGTCCAAGTCGAGCCGCAGGGGCTGGGCGTTGATTTCGACCATGGTGCCAGCCTCTGCGGCGGCATCTAAGACCTTGTCCAGATTGACCTTATAGCCGTCCCGGCGAAGCAACAAGCGCCCCGTCGCATGTCCGAGCATCGTCACCTTCGGATGACGAACTGCTCGAACGATGCGGTCAGTCATCACGTCGACGGGCTGACCGAAGATGGTGTGGACGCTGGCGACGACGTAGTCGAAAGTCGCCAAGACATCGTCGCTGAAATCGAGGCTGCCATCCTCGAGGATGTCGCACTCTGTCCCTTTCAATAGACGGATGCCTTTGAGGCGGGAATTCAGTTCGTCGATTTCCTGCTGTTGCTTTCGGACGCGCTGCGGCGACAATCCGTTGGCGATGTTCAACGATTGCGAATGGTCCGCGATCCCCAGATACTCCAACCCCAACTTCTTCGCGGCGAGCGCCATTTCTTCCAGCGTGTTTTTGCCGTCACTGGCAATGGTGTGGTTGTGAAAGACGCCGCGAACGTCTTCGACTTCAACAAGTTTCGGCAATCGGCCGGCGGATTTGTGGTCGGTTCGCGAAGCAAGTTCAACCTCGCCCGTGTCTTCGCGCATCTCCGGCGGGATCCAGTCGAGGTCGAGCGCCGCGAAGACCTCGGCCTCATCCTTACATTTGATCGTCTTGCCGTCGCCGGCGAGTTCGTACTCGTTGAGGCGCAAGCCGCGGTCGATGGCGCGCTGCCGCATTTTTATGTTCAGGTTCTTGTTGCCGGTGAAATAGACAAGGGTGAACGGAAATTCCTTGTCACTGACGACACGCAGATCTGCATTCAAAGTAACGCGCTCGCCGTCGACATGCTGCTGCACGACGATGCTCGACTTCGTTTCGCCCTTGCCAATGATCTGCTGCACGTTCGGCAGTTTGACGAATGTCTCCATGATCGGCGCTGGCTTGGGCGAGCTCGCGATGATGTCGATGTCCCCAACGGTCTCGCGACGTCGCCGGAGACTGCCGGCAAGTTCGGCGCGAACGACGCCGGGCATGGCTCGAACCGCGTCCAGCAGAGCTGTTCCGACCGACAGGGCTTGGTCGATTCGAACGCGGTTGCCGACTTGACCGAGGAACGCGAGGCCTTCCAGAATTTTCGTGGCCGTTTTTGCCCCGAAGCCCTTCATGGCGGCGACCGTTCCCGACTCGCATGCTTCCTTGAGCTGCTCGAGCGACGTGATCCCCGCGTCCTGGAGGGCCTTTGCCTTTTTTGGCCCAAGTCCTGGAATGCGAAGCATTTGCACGACGCCGGCTGGAATAGATTGGCGCAGCTCGGTGAGAAAAGGGAGCTCGCCGGTCTCAACGAGCGCTGTGATCTTGTCGCGCAGGGTCTCGCCGATTCCCGGTACGCCGGCAAGTTTCCCACCACGCACGATCTCCCCAAGATCACCCGACATTTGCAACACGGCGCGAGCACCGTTGCGATAGGCGTTGGCCCGGAATGGATTTTCGCCTTTGACCTCGAGCAAGGTGGCGATTTCTTCCAGCGCATCGGCGACTTCTTCTTTGGTCATGCGGCTATTCTACAACGACAAATGCCGCGCAGGAAAAGGTTTCCTACGCGGCATTTTCGTTGCAAGCGGATTTCTTGTCGTTTGCAATACCGGTCAAGCGGCAATGTTCGCGTTGCTCGTCGCGGAGGCCGCCGGTTGCGGCCCTTGCAGCATTACTTCCATGCCGTTGACAAGGCGATCGGGCCCGCGACCGTCAATCAATTTTCTTCCGGCCCGAGCCATCGCGGCTCGATCGCGGGGTTCGTTGACCAGGCTTAGAATGGCTTGCTTTAGTTCGCCTGCGCTAACGCTATCGCAGTCGCCGAGGTTCAGCGCCGCGCCTTCGTCGTCCAGCCGTTGGGCATTGAGCATGTGCCAGTTCGATTGCACGAGCATCAGTTGCGGGATGCCCATGCACGCGAGTTCCAATGACCAGCTGTCCCCCGAGGTCAGCGCCATGTGACAGCGACTGAGCCGCAAGCTGATGTCGGACGGTTCGGTGACGACATCGAATCGATCCGGATTTGCTTCTTTCATCGCGATCAATTCCATGAACGCGGGGTGCTGGGGCCGAATCGCGACGTCAATCCGTTCCAATCGCGGAATCGCCAGCAATTGGTTGGCTCGATCGCGGACCTGGCCGCGGAAATCGTCGTCACCGAAGGCGATCATCGCTCGAAAGGGCATCGGCGGCTCCTGAGCTCGCATTGGCCGCAGCCGCCGGATGAACGGCCGGACCAAGGCGAAGCGCGGACCCATGAGCATCTGGGTTCCGGGCATCGCGTTGAAACTGTCGCGGTTGGGACCAAGCAGCGTGTTGAGCAGAAGACAGCGTGGATAGCGCGCCGTCGCGCGATTGTCCATCACCACCAGCATTGCTCCAGTTCCCGCCAAAGTGTCGAGGTACTCGAAACCGACTCCCGGATCGGACACGATGACTGCCGCCGCCTGGTATTGCCGAACGACGCCGAGCGTCTCTTTCAAGTCCTCGGGGCTTCCGAGCGGATATTCCGCGGGCCGCCAATCATGGCCGCCTTTTTGGATCGCGGACAGGATCGTATTTGGCTCCAAGCGGGATAGGAAATGGATGCCGCGCCGACGCCGTTGCAGTGCGTTGGCATAGGTAAGGCACTGGTAGAACGATTCATACCCTTGTGAGGCAGTCGCGTCACAGCGGATCAGAATCGGAAATTTGCTCATATCGATAGATCCTGTCGGGAAGGAGGTATCGTTCGGAGCCCTTCTCGACGGTCGACGCCGCCGCGCGCATCCCATGCGCGGAATGCGAGGCGTGCTTTTTCCGGGCGCAGTCTTATCACGACCGGAGTAAAGCGAAGCCGTTTTCGGGCGAGTCGAACGGCAAGGTCAGGACAGCAAAGTAGTCGCGTGAGGATTCAAAAATCGCGAGGCTTGGTGGGTGAGACGTGTGTGGGGTGGGTGCGATCCGAGACCGCTTCGATCGATGAATCCATTCATCGTGACCTCTTCTCTGTGGCTCGCAACGAGCCGCGTGTCGATGGGTTCCGGCCATCGACGTTCGAGATTCAACTCGAAAAACAAACGGCTGGCAATAGGAAAAAATCCATCGAAAAGTGGATAAACTGCTGAGTCGCCTGAATTAACAATGGGATGGAAAAAGAAGCGGCCGACGTCGGCAACCAGCGAACGGTGGAATTGCGCCGCGATGATGCTTCTGAGGCCTTCATCGACTTCGCTCAATAGTTTCTTGCTTGAATCGTGCACCCCGAATAAGCCGCGACGGTTTGTCGCCGTCGTGACCGTCAAAAGTTGAAAAACCTGATCTTTGATTCAGTCGAAATCGCATACTTTCGGCCGTTCCACGTAGAACCGCCGGACCCGCTTGCCCAACCCTACTTGCCAACATTGTCCTTGTATTTGCCGCCACGATAGGATATTCCCCAGCCGGACTTCGCAGGAACAAGAAAGGCTAATCATGGACAGGAAAGCACAACCCAGGCTGGGACGCGGCCTCGATTCCCTTCTGACTGTGACCGATACAGCGCTGACCACAAAACCGCGAGCGAATTCCGATTCCAGCCTCTTGCCAAACCATACTATCCCGGCAGGCCCAGCGACAAAAATCGCAATCGCCTCGGTCGAGCTCAACCCACATCAACCGCGCAAGAGCTTCGACGAAGAAGAACTCAAGAATCTCGAGGACAGCATTCGCACTCACGGCGTCCTCAGTCCTATCCTGGTTCGTCCTGTCGGCAACAGGTACCAACTCATTGCCGGCGAGCGGCGATTGCGCGCGGCCCAGCGGCTTGGATTGACGGAGATTCCCGCGAATATCCGCGAAATGGACCAACAGCAAGTTCTCGAAGCGGCCCTGGTTGAGAATATCCAGCGTTCGGACTTAAACCCGATCGAAAAAGCCGCCGGGTTCAAGGACTACCTCGATGAGTTCAAAATGACCCACGAACACCTGGCAGGCCGAATCGGCGTCGATCGCACCACGATCACGAACCTGCTCGGATTGTTGAATCTCCCGCCGGAAGTGCAGGAATTCGTGCGGGTCGGCGCGCTGTCGCTGGGCCACGCCAAAGTCTTGAAGGGAATCGCCGACGCCCCTCGCCAAATCGCTCTCGCTCGGGAAGTGATCGCGAAAAGCACGTCCGTTCACGCCCTGGAAACGCTTACCAAGCAGGATAAAGACGAAAAAACCAAAGCGTCGCCAGAAAAGGCGCTGGACGAAACCCGTACGGCCCACGTTCAGTCGATTGAAGACGAGCTACGCCAAAAGCTCGCCATTCGCGTGGCGATCAAACTTCGAAGCCGCGACAAGGGCCAGATCGTCCTACAATTCGACTCCAACGACGACTTCGAGCGCTTGCTTGAGATTCTGCGAAAGTGATCGTTCCGTCGCTCGGGCGATGAACCCGAGAGCGCTCTTTGAACCAGTCTTGGCTGAGGCTCGTCTGTGCGCTTGTTCGATTCCCGATGCGTGAGTAGACTACCTCAACACGGGGTGTAGCGCAGTTCGGCTAGCGCGCCTGCCTTGGGAGCAGGAGGTCATGGGTTCAAATCCCGTCACCCCGACTATACGTAACATCAAATCCCGTCGTTGGTTGCAAATGCAACTGGCGACGGAATTTGAACTTTCTGGTGGGCGAACAATCTCCAAGTGCCAATTGCGGGGGCCACCACGCTGAAAGCGGCGAGTCAATGGTTCCCGCGGTTTGCCCGAATTGTTGACGACTTCGAATTGAAACATAATTGCCGTGCAGAAACGCTTAGCGCAAAGTTCGATGCAATTCTTCAATGCGCGCGTAGCCAACCCCTTTCCCCTTTGACTGGGTATTAAGCTGAATCTCCTCCAAAATGTCAATTGGCAAGCCGAGAGAAATCGACGGTCGGCGCATGGAATTATCGCCAAGCCAGTCATTCGGGTCCGTTCTGTCTCGTAAACAACAGCTTTCACTTGGCCAGAACGCACCTTCTCATTTTGGTATGGGATTCCAAAGCTGATGTTGATGAATGATGACAAAATGGTGCCCATTCCCTAGCGCCGTTCGGTCCATCCAATCAATCATGCGATCAATGGTCCACGTACCCTGCTTTCCTACTTGTCCTTCTTCTCTCGCTTCCCCTCGATGTCGTACTCCTGCTTCCGGCCCCCGAATTCCACCGCGGCTTTCCCCTTGAGCTTGTCCCCGTCAATCGTCAGCCTGAACTCGAGGGGGATCTTGTTATCCATGAACTTCCGCACGACGGAGAACGTGAGCGTATCGTCCTTCAGTTTTACGTCCTTGAGCTTCTCATCTTTCTGGT
>Ga0207109_1103_pt1 | contig 19118 bp, 12 predicted proteins | sample Alteio_BWMinHeat_73_FD_153584 | JGI IMG/M metagenome (GOLD analysis project Ga0207109, IMG submission 153584) | Enriched cells from forest soil in Barre Woods Harvard Forest LTER site, Petersham, Massachusetts, United States -... | ecosystem: Environmental > Terrestrial > Soil > Temperate forest >... | reverse complement strand
ATGGATGACTAGATGATCCAAGAATTCGTCGACATACAAATGGTGGGGCTTGGCTCTGTGCCAGATGATCGCATCGTCGAAGCGACCGAGCCAGTCGTTGCAGCATTCGTCCGCCGCGGCGAACAGGCGATCGCGCTCGAAATTGAATGGACACAAAAATCGAGTTTGCAACTGGGTTATTGCAATTCCCGGGCCGACCGAGGACGAATTCATGATAAGCTCCGCTCTCGTAAATCCATTCGGGGCACTTACTCGACTACCGGCCTGCGACAGCAGCATGCTCACGTCAGCCCAGGCCGTTTCACTCTTCTGACGCTGAGTCAGCTATATTGCCTTGAGCTAAGCTAAATCGCGGACCAGGTCAGAATTTCGCGTCAACCAGTCAATTACTAAGCGTTGCCTAAATCTGCTGACGATCATCAGGTTCGCCTTCGGCGGCCTACTTTGGGTCTGGCACATCCCAGAGCCGGACAGTCCCAACTCCCAACCCATTGATTCCACACGAGAGGAGTTTACGTCCGCCCGATACAAATTGCAGCAACGATAACTCTCCATCTGCATCGTAGTGTGCAAGGACCGCTTGGCCATCCAGTTTTTCGATCACGATATGGCCAGGCGGCATCACACTTCGAGTCACGAGTTTAGCAATGCGGGGCGAGGTGCCCCAACCAGCTTCTCGCCACTTTGTTGCGGTTCATCCGCAGCAATTGTATAATCGTTAACGACCAATTACTCAGCGATTCAACCGCTCTCCAAGCGGTTTATGATGGAGGACGGAGCCTTGTCCCCTAGCTCATTATTGCAATTGCTATCCGAGGATCAAAACTCCGAATCCTTCGTTCGAGCGGCACTTAGGCTCCTTGAGTCAAACTGCCGGGAGCGGGCGCTGCTTGCCCTTGCCGATTGGGAACTAATTACCATTCCAGCCGCCGAGTGGGGGCGTGCCTCGCGGCATCTTTTTACCGCAATTGCAGAGCTACAGCGACCGTCATGGGGTAAATGGAATGGTCTTCTCGTCGCTCTCGCAAAGGCACGCATAAATCTCCTAACCGATGGCATCGTCGAAGTACGACGATGCCTTGAAGGCATGTTGCAGTTAACGAAAGCAATTAATACTCTCGACCAACCTGTCGACCCAGCAATTACCAGTGAATTGCAACCTTTGATTCAGATTGTTGCCGCAAGGCGACGGCTACCCGAAAGGCCCAGGCTGGGACAGGTACTTGAATTGGCAATAACGTTGAGAAACCGCGCGGTCCATGATTTGCCAGATGACCCAGAATGGTGGGCACAAGCAGCCCAAGGTTTGCGGCCACTGGTGAGGCTTCTCTGTCGACTCGAAATCGACGAGTCTTCCGCGGCTTCCTTCCCGGTTCCATGGTTTTTGGATGAGGAGGATTTGCTTTGGTCGTTCAACGGCGTCGAGGCTGACTTCACGCCAGTGTATGTCTCTCGCACTGGTAGAACTCGTCATGTCGCTAGACAGAGTCGTGATGTACTGCTCGCTTTCCAACGGCTACTAGGACAAACCAGCGCTCGCGATCGTGATTTCAGGGAGCTAATGACGCGAGCAGCTCCCGAAGAAGTGAAAGGCGTCTTGTTTGGCGATTTCCTCCTGGGGCGCCCGATCGGAGAGGGTGGCTGTGCTATCGTCCATGTCGGTCAACAGCTGAGCACTGGCCGTAAAGTCGCCCTCAAAGTTTTGCGCAGCGAATTGGGACAAGAGCAACGACAGCGTTTCCAACAGGAAGCTGCATTCCTCGCCCGTTTTGATCATCCAAACATAGTGCAAGTAATCGGCTGCGGCGAAGAGACGTGGACACCCCCACATCATGTCCCCCTAGCCGGAGAGGCCTGGTACGACCAATTCTCTAGCTCCGGATTGATTAAGTCGTACTTGGCGTTGGAATGGGTGGATGGTGTGACATTAGAAGCCGTCTTCGAGCGCGGCATCGAGGCCCGGCCGGGCGTGCATATCTTAACGGAGTGGTTCGCCCAAGCGGCTGAGGCGCTGGCCGCTGTACATGAACTTGGGTTGATCCATCGCGACGTGAAACCCGGCAATCTTATGGTGACACGGGACGGGCGCATCAAGCTAATGGACTTTGGCATCGCCAGAAGCAACAGCGAGATGAGAACCCTCCATACAGCCACTGGCTTCCAACTGGGTACGCCGGCTTATATGTCGCCTGAGCAACTGCGACCCGGTGACTCGGTCACCGCGTCCACAGACATTTATTCCGTCAGCGCAACGTTTTTCGAACTGTTTGCCGCCAAACGATTATTCGACCACGATACAAAAGGCGCGGAAGCGGCAAATCAGCAAAAGTTGAGGGGTGAGCGCCCAAACTTGCTTCGCAGTAAAACGCGGGATTTGCCATGGGAAATCGAGACACTCTTATTAGGAGGCTTGGAGTGTGAGGCGACGGATCGACCTAAGAGCGCCGCCGCGCTGGCCGCCGACCTGCGCCGCGTTTTGAGCAACCTTTTGATCAATTATAGGCGTCCCCCTAAGTGGAGACGCGCTCAGCTATTCTATCTACGAAATCGCGCGCTCGTCCAAGTGACAACCGCACTGTTAACACTCATGTTGCTGATCGCGAGCGCAGGAGGATACAAGCTTTTCGTCGAGTGGGGACAGAGAAAATACGAACACGGCCGAGCCGAGTACGAAGCTGGCGAAAAGGAAAAAGAGGCGGCGGAGAAGGATCGTCAGAAAGCGATCGCTCAAAAGGAAAAAGAACTGGCCATTGCCAGCGAACACCGCAAGGTCCGAATAAAGTACGACAAGGACATGGCGACCGCCCGAAATCTGTGGGATAAGGGTGATATGTTGGCGCTTGGAAAGATGCTTGATGAACACGACCCATCACGGCCAACCGATGAGCGTGATAAAGAGATACGCAAGGACATCGCCGGCTTCGAGTGGTACTTTTGGTCGCGAATCTTCAACAACGAAATGAAGGTCATAAAAACTGACGACGAAGGAGTCATCTGCCGACTCACGGTTAGCAGTAATGGAAAGCTTGTAGCGGGCATGAATCGGACAGGTCAAGTTTTCTTTTGGGATACCGAAAGTGGTCGACGTCTCGGAAGAATCCCCGAGAAACTGACGCGAGCGGAAGTTGGCCTGCGCGACGAATATCCATTTCCCTCAACATTTGACTGGGCGTCATTTGCAGTCGCCTTTAGTCCTACAGAGTCTCGATTGGCTGTGGTCAACGGCCTGGGAGGCGTTTCTGTCTTCGACGTAGCTATTGACCCCAAATCCGGCCAATTGATTTCCAAATTGGGTCAAGGTGGGGGCGGCAACAATCTTGGGCTGGAAGGCGTCGTCTTTAGCCCGGATGGCAAATTCGTTGCAGGTGTGGGCGGAACACTACCGGTTTGGCAAGCCTCAACTAATCAGCCCATCCGCGAATTGGCGTTACTCAATTTGCCAAGATCGGGTGGCTTTATTAATAGGAGTGCCCCAATTGGGCCAGTCTTCTGCGCTGCTTTTGGTCCGGATGGTAAACGTCTCGCCAGTGGAGGGCGTGACGGGGTCATCAGTTTTTGGGACCTACAACTCGGTGCTCTCGACCCCACAATCCGAGTAGAAAAAGGGCGAATACTTTCGCTCGCGTTCAGCCGAGATGGCAGACGCATTGCTAGTCTAAATCAGAAATACACGGGGGAAGATGCAGACATTCCCCCTCCGACTCCCGCTGGATCATGTGAGGTAATAATATGGGACATAAAAAACAATAAGGAACTGTGCAACTTCGCGCCCCAGGCCGATCCATTGTTCCCTTCGAAAACCAGGGCCGACTATCCATTGATCTTCAGTCCCGACGATAAGAGAGTTTTTTGTCCTGGCGGCCGCTCGATTAAAGTATGGTCTACGGACACAGGCGAAAAAACTCGGGAATTCAGGGGACATGCCGATGAAGTGTTGAGCATTGCCCTTACGCGCGATGGCAAACGCGCATTCAGCAGCAGTGAAGATAAGTCTATTCGAATCTGGTCGGTGATGAACCCGGAGTTTGATCTGCTTCCCGAGTTCGCCGAAATCTCTAATCTCGCCTTATTCCATCCCACTCTTAATTTCCGGGAAGATGGGAAAATTACCGTCGCGTATGGCTGGACAAACCAATTGTGGGACGGCAGCAGGTGGACTAAAGAGGAGAGTCGACTTCAGCCGACACTCCGAAGCCCAGATGGCAGTTGGTACGTCGACATTTCAAAAGGCAAAGCCAATGATGTTTTCAATGCGCGAACGCGCCAGCGAGTTTGCACTATTCACGGCACCGTTTTCGCCTTTAGCCAGGACAGTCGATTGCTGGCGGCGCGAGACGGGGAATTAATCGAAATCTGCGATTTGCGAACTGGTGAAGTTATTCTCAAATTTAGCGAGCCGGCGCCAAAGCCCGGCCCGGCCGACTTCGGCGAAGCTACGAGCTTAGTCTTCAGCCCAGACGGTACTATGTTAGCCAGTTCTTTAGGCGAAATCGTTGTATTATGGGATTCCAATTCGGGTAGGTTGGTGCGGCGAACACTGCTTGGTCACAGAGGCGATGTAAAATCTGTTGTTTTTAGCCCGGACGGTGGGCTGCTTGCCTCCGCTGGTGTCGATGCGCAGGTCAAGATTTGGGATACAACGACTGGCCAATTAGCTGGTACACTTTTCGGGCACCGCGGGCCCGTTTGCTGTTTGACTTTTAGCGAGGATGGCCGGCGCTTGGTGACTGGCGCCGCGGGTGTGTTCGGGGAACGAGGGCGTGTCCCCGCGCAAATTAAGCTCTGGGATGTAAATCGTGGTCAAACTTTAGTCGACACCGAAGAGGTTTTCACGCTAGATGTAACGGGAGTTACCTCGGTGCTTGCTGTATCCCTCTCCCCGGACGAAAAGAATATGGCAGCGGTGTGCGCAATCGGCGCGACGGGTGGCACGGTCTGCATCTGTGATACGGACTATCCTAATAATAATCCGCACAATTCCGCTCATCTGCCAACCGCCTTCCCGGCACCCAAACCGACCCCAAACAGGGACACCGATACATGGCGAGACGTGAACAAGTCACGTGGACAGGTCCTTTTCTCGGGGACGCAAGCGGTTACTGCACTTGCATATAGTCCTGATGGTCGACTCACAACAGCTTGCGACGCTGCTGGCGGACTAAAGTCGTGGGATCCCTCAACTGGCAAGGAAGTACTTGCTTTTCAAGGGCCGACAAACGACATTTACCAACTACAATTCAGCCAAGACGGCAAACGTCTCTTCGGATCGCACAATGCGCCAAAAAAAGGCATGGAAGCAATCCCAGCACTGCGTTGGCAAGTTTGGGATGCTGCGACCGGTAAACTAACTTTGGAAAGGGAAGGGTCACACTCGTTATATCTGCCCGTGTTTCTGCCAGCCAAGAGCGATCAAGTGCTTGTGATTGGCAAGAATCAGGGACCGCCTCTTCAACTGCCCACTCCAAAACGTAAGCCTACTTTCAACGATCGAGCAATAACGCCGGATCCAAACAGCGGCATTTCGCGGAACACCGAGCTTTGGGATTTGGCAACCGGCAATACAATCGCCACATTTCCAAGTAATGATGAGTATTTTGAAGCATCGCTAAGCTGCGACGGCCGTTACTTGGTAACGGCCGCACGTCCACGAGGGTACACCGGCTATAACCCAACATATCAGGGTCCGAATCCCGAAGCGCAGAATTGGCCAACGCGTTTATGGGATGCGCGGACCGGCAAATTACTCGGCACATTCGCTATCCCTGCCAAGATCGAACTTTCCAAGCTCCGCGTCAGTCCAGATGGCCAGTTCTTAGCCGCAGTCACGGTAGTTTCTCAATACCTGGACCTACGTAATCTACAAGACAATCGAAGTTGGATACATCATGCGGTAATGGTCTGGAACCTTAAAAATGGATCTCAGGCCTGGCGATGCGACCTTAAAACATACATTTTCGACTTAGCCTTCAATCCGGAATCGAATCAATTGGCTGCCGCCTGCGATGACCATTCTGTCAAAGTTTGGGAGGCCGGATCTGGCAAAGACTTGGCCACATTGAACGCACACACTGCCAGAGTGCGCGCAGTCGCTTTTAGTCCCGACGGCCGGCATTTGGCCAGCGCCTCGAACGATGGCACCGTGCGCATTTGGGACACCAAATCCAACCGATAGCGGTGCTAGGTCACGCTTGTCGAAGCAACTTCCAGTAGCGGGACGCCTATGGCATTATTGGCCATGGCCAACTGACATAGCACGAGCTTTTCGTAGCAGGTGGTAATTCGGCGAAACCACATCAAGCTTGGCACATGCGCCCAACCAGAGGTGGCCTGATCGGCGCGGAGTTGCAGTCGGTCTGTTTGTAATAGGCTGTGGAAGAGGGCTTACGTATGTTCGGCTAAGTCAGATCGTGGCGACGTTTCGGAGACTTTTCACTGATTCGTGGTTCCGCACCTGTACGTCGAGCTCGATCAATAATATGGACCAGAAGAAATCCAAGTCCACCTCCGACCACTGTGATAGCGCTAAGATACCAAGCTGGGGGTACTCGGCGCGTTGCGACCGCAGGTCGGCGCGAACTGCTCTGCCGTTTTATGGAATTGCCCGTCGCAGACGCAGATATAGGTCACTGGGAGGACGCTGCCGATGGCGACAACAATACACCCAATTCGCCAGGAGATGGTCACGAACGTCACCTTGGTGATTTCGAACTCATGAGCGAGATCGGTCGCGGAGGAATAGGCGTCGTGTACCGCGCGTGGCAACCGACCCCAGACCGCCGACAATATGAGTCCGAGTTGTTGGACAAACTATGGCCCCAGTCTGGTGCTTACGATCGTAAAGGGGATCGCCCAAGTCGCCGGCTGAGGTCTTGAAAACTCACCTGCTTCTCAAACACGCGAAAAGTTCGGCTGAGAACCGTGATAGATAGCTCCGACAAGCGAAGTATAGGAGGGCTTTCCAAAACTCTTGCTACGTCGTCGTTCATTCACAATCTCGGGCGATATGTACGTTGCTCGCCTGTTTCCCTGCGTGCCTAAGCGGGTCTTTTGGCGGCGCAGAGCATTGCTCACCAATGCGTTGGAATGGTGGGCAGACGTTCAGAATCTGCGAACCACTATGTCAATTTGGCTCTAACAGCCGTGCATGCACTCACGTTCGAGGTCGCAGAATTCGGTAATTCTTCGGTAATGCGGTGCCATGTCACTCCTATGCGGGTAAAATGTCAGCAGGTCTGGGGATCAGCGTAAGTCGCATGCCGAGTCAAAATTGCAACGTGAATCTGATGCGACAGCTATGTGAGTGGTGAGCCGCGAATTTAGGTTCGAATATCAGGCTAACATGAGCCGCAAATTATTGCGGGCGAATATCTTGCGTAACTCCGATTATTAACAATTCAGTTCAAGTATTAGTCTAGGCGTTTATCTTAGTTGAAGGTAACAAGATGAAGCTTGCAAACGATGCCCATACGATCCTTCATCGTCGTGCTGGCTGAACAGGGGCATCAACTGAAGATTTAGCGCAGCCGGCGCTCTAAACGCAAGGAATCTGCTGTCACAACCGCCTATTCTGCCTAACCTTTGGGCGGGTTCCCGGGTACCCAAGTAGAAAAAAGTTTCCACGTCACTACAGCAGCTTCGGAATCGTTGCTTGGTGTGAACTTCCAGCTCATAGGCTCATTGCCGAAACTTGAAAAAATAAAATCACCGGTCGTAGCGGGCAAAATGACGAGACCGAGACTCTCGCCATTCTGTGCTTTGATGGTAACGGAGACACCCAACGGATTGACTCCGACGATGAAGCAGGGCCAAGCGTTTCGGACCTAGCCGACAAGATCAAGACGCTCAAAGCAGTCAACACGATAGAGACCGCGCCGCAGCGCGTCCGTCAGAAGCAATCCACCGCCGAGGAACCGGTGACCTCCCGCATTCGTCGTCGGCCGGAAGGAAATCCTCCGGCCGGCAGGGAGAATGAATTCGATGCTGCATCAGGGCAAAGCAAGGCTCTAAAGCCTGAATCTGCGCTGGATTCATCCAACAAGCCACCGATGACCTTCCCAGAACGGATCGCGATCGAACGGCAACGCAAGGATCAGGAACCAAGCCTATCATGAATCCTCGAAGAATTCGTCGCTGAGCATGTCGTGCTTTACTATTTTGCAGATCCCTCCAAACCGGTCTGCACATCATTGCCGCCGCCATTGCTTATAGGAGCATTTCAAAAGACCGCAGCAAGCTGACCGAGGATCCGCACAATGATTTCATAGCCGTCCTCAAACGGCAGCTGTGGGAAAGAAGGGGTAGACAGTGGCTCGCCACGAACGGTGTCAGCTTGATCCTCTCGTTGTGGGTAACCGGCATCCGGATTCTGACTTTGCGAGGGCCAATGGCAATTTTCCGTATGTGCCTGATCCGCCAAAAACTGAATGATGAAGTCAGGGTACGCGACCTGTCTTTACTTCGGCTTCTCCGCCTTCGGCGCCCCCTCCACGACCACCTATGAGGAATAAGCGGCTGACGCGCGGGCCGCTGGCAAATTGAATGTGCCAGATCCGCGCCGCAGGGGTGTCGCCGCCAACCTCGCTCGCCGATGGTATACCCGGAAATCATAATGCCACTTTTCGCTCATTGAATTCCGCGCGCGCCTTTAGCCGATTTCTGACCGTTGCGGGTTCTCGTCCTCTTTGCTTTCTTCTTGAATATCGTGTTCATGCTCTGCGGCGTTTCAGCCAACGCGTCGATGAGTTTGCTAATTGGAAGTCGCACAACCTTGTCTGGATTGATGTCTCTGAATGCCGTTGGAAATTCCTTACTCCAATTAAATGCTTGTTCAAGTTCTTTGAAGCTGACTTTCCCATTCTTGATGTAAACATAGAGGCGACCGAATCGAAGTGCATGGCGGCGCCCGTAAAGAACTGTTGCCTCGTGCAGAAACGCTCGCGAGATCGAAACGAGGAAGTACGTTGCGGCACCAAGAAACGCAGTCGCAGAACTCGCCTTCAGAATCAATGCAGCTAACATCGCACCGCCGATCTCCTTTTCGCCAGCTTGGAGTTCAAGAATGTCTTTGATTTTGACAGTAAAGAGATAAACTGCCGATGACACCGGTACTGCAATGGCCGCCAAGCCTGTAAATGAACCGAGAATAAAGTACCACCATGCGCGCGAACTGAGAAACTTCTGTGCCTTTTCCACAAACACGTCTGTCGATGCCAAAGCGACGGGATTCTCCACTTTGTTTTGTTCAAGATGGCGTTTAGAGGCCAACAGCAGCGTTTTTCGGGCATAGACCTCCTGAGCGACGTCCTTCCATCGTCCCGCCAGTTTGACTTTGCCTGCCGACGTGCTACGCAGCGAAACTCGTTCCAAGAGCCGGCGTAGCCAATTCCTTTCTCCGAAATTCTGATTGATCCAATCCGGAATTAGTTCTCCGCCGATAGTCTTCTCACCCTTCGAGTCATTAACCGGATGCGAGCCGCAATCTTCCTGATTCTCATCTCGTTTCATCAGCGTCTTTTCCATTCCTAAACCTCGTTGGCGTAGATTGAGTTTCTTAGATCCTGTATTCCTCGTAGGCACATCCACGGCGTCTAGCGCCCTCCCCAGATTCAAATGCGCATTCCCCGTGTTGCCGCCTCGGTCGGAGCGAAATCCATTCCAAGTATGGTAACTCTGCCGGGAATCTCGTAACCAACGGGCGGAAGAAATTCAGCAAAATAATGAACTGAGTTTAGTTGTCGCCGCCAGTCCGAAGCGAATTCTCGAAGATTGCGCGTTCGCCTTTGGCCATGGAGCTTCTCCGAAGTTGAGATAAGCCATCGTAACACGCCAGGCTCTTGTGCAACTCTTTCTGCTACAAGTTGGACTGGCCCTTTGTCTTCAACGAGGAAGAAGGGCCAATTTTCATTGTTTGGTCATTGCGCCGGAGACAATTCGCAGCCCTCCAATGTTACATTTACGGGCTCCTAGGCACGGATGCGGCGGCGCCAGAACGGCGAAGAAGGCCAGCGCCATTCCAGCTGACAAAACTGTTGTCGCGTGCGGAAATCACGGCCTAGTTGGGCGACAATTCCACGCGCGTACGCGCGGATGGCTTGAGAACGATTCGGAGTGATGAAAGTCTCGGCCGCTGCAATACCTGAAGATAAGGCGTAGAGAATGCCATGTGACGACAACGGATCGATCGTGGAAGCCGCGTCACCGATCGCTACGTATCGCTTGCCGACAATGGGGTCGGCGATTGTGCTAGATGCCGCAACAATCCGGAATTCGCACTGTGACTGCCAGATTCGAAGACGGTTACGTGTCATGCGGGTGTTGCCAAGCAAGGCATCCCAGCGGGCAGAACGATTTTCTTTTGGCGCGTCGAGCAGGTCGGAGTCGGTGAAGTAGGCGACCGCCAAGCGGTTTTCGGGTAGAGATGCGGAATACCACCAGCCGGATTGAACAGCCTCGATCCACGTTCGTCGATCAGCGGCCGTGCTTCGATCTACCTCGAAAGTTCCAACCAGGGCGACCTGGCGGTCGAAGACTCTGCGGCGCGACGGCCGACCGCGCCAGGGGCGTCGGCCTGCCGCATCGATCAGTGTTGATGCCAGGAAACTGCTACTCCCGCACGGGCCAGCAATTGTCACGATCCATCCGCCATCACCCAAACAGCACGATCGAACTTCATAACCTACCAGGAGAGTCGCGCCGGCATCCGCGGCCTTCCTCGCCATCATCGCGTCAAACCCAACGCGATCAAGATGAAATCCATCGCCGTCTGGATCGAACAAAAAGTCGTTGAGGTAAGGATTCTCATCGCCCCACCAGCAGACCGTGCCGGGGCAGCGAAGATGACTCGTGGACGCCATTTCGGTAGTCAGTCCCAACCGCGCAATAATTGGGTTGGCGGCTGGTGGAAGTGTTTCACCCACGCGTGGCCCGCTATAGTCAGTTCGCTCCACGACGACGACCTCGCGTCCCGCTGTGGCCAATATTATCGCCGCAGCCGACCCGGCCGGGCCTCCGCCAATGATCAGAAACTCGACTCGCTTGGATCGCTTCATGGTGGGTCTGGCAGCGTCCGTGTCCCTGGGAACTCGATGAAGGTTGACGAGGCCGAGTCTTCGAGGACCACACCGAGCTGGTCCCAGAGGTCGACCATCGATTGCATGCCCTTCGCGCCGCGATCCCAGTCAACCATCGTTGTATCCGCGGGATTCTTCAAGACGTGATCGGGCCGCTGTGCTGGCCACCACCCCCGACCTTTGAGCGCGGGCGCGGGAGGGGCGGGCGGCTCCCATGTGCAATCCGAGAAGTCGGCCTGCCAAGGAAGGGCCATGCTTTCGGTCAGCCCACCCGGCTTGAGTACGGCATGATCGAAGCGAAAAACCTCGTTCGGCGCGTAGATACTGGCGTCGCGGATCTTACGGCCGGCCTCGATTCCGGGATAAAACGCGCCGCCGGCGCACGCCTCCAGCGCAACTCGAGTAACTGCGTCCGGTTCCAGCTCGGGCTGTGTTGGCCCAGTCGAATCGAATGCATCTTTGGACCATTCGAGGAGGATGCGGTACTGTGGCCGAGTGAGAGGGAGTACAGCCCTGCTGGGATAGTCGTCCGAAAACAACGACGGCATCGCCGGAGTCCCGAGCGGCGTCGCCGAACCGGTGGGATTGCGAAGGAGCCTGAAGATATTCTTCCGTTTCGGAACGGCAATCGTTGGGTCGCCGAGACTGGGAATCGATGCGAAATCGCCTGGCTTGCCTGGCGCGTGGGCGTCGCGCGCATATGAGTTTACCCATTGGTACGCCGCTGCGCGATTCAGCAACGGAAGGATATCCCGATCGTAAGCCGGTTTGAACGTGGGCATGGTCAGGACGCTGCGCGTGATGGCCACGTCAACGAAGGCATCGTAAAGCGTCACGAGGCTGTCAATTCCCGGCGCGAAATCGGGCTGGCAAGCAATGACCCAGGCAGGCTTGTCCACGGCTTGGTCGGGACGGCCGTCGAGGAAATGCACCGTGGCCTCGACTGGGCCGTCGGACGTGTCATCGTGCCAGTTGTCATTGTCCACGAAGTCGCGGAACACGGTGGTCGGAAACGACCGGGAAATTCCGAAGCCGCCTACGACCACAAGGCGACCATCTGCGTCCGTACTCATCTCGCCCAGACCCCTTGGCAAGTCATTTCCCTTGAACTGGCCCAGAAAGATCTTCCTGGGCTGAAGTGGGCCGGTGAGCGACTGAATGCCTCCATCGATGATGAGCGGTTTATCGACTATATCGTTGCCAGTCGCTCCATTTCGGCGAAGGGTTGGATCGGTATTGGGCACATTAGCATCGTTCAGGAATCGCGGCGCGGCGGCCTTTCGATTGACGAGATGGACGCTCCAAGTGATGGTCGCCTTGGTGGGGGTGAGTTCCTCGAAACTCACGAGGGTTCCGTGCTCATCACGGACGCAAGAATAGACGCGGAACCGGGCGGCCTGGCGTTTCAGGAGACGGTCGGCCGTCGCATCTCGCCGGTTCTTCTCGATCGGCAGGCCAGGCTCAGGGCCAATGAAGTACTCATCGCTACTGCCCATCCGAGCGATGCCGATAGCGGGATGGATTTCCAGGGTGGTGGTCGTGGCCATGAATTGGCTTCTCCTTCGCGTGGTAGGCAAACCGAGCGGCGCAAGCCGAAGGGTCATTGCGTTTCCAAAACCCAGCGCCTCACACGGCTCGGCTCGCCATCCCAAAAATGCGGATTTGACTCCGCATTATGCATATTTTGGTGGTGAAACAACCGTCGCATCGCGTGAATCCTTGAACGCCTGCAGGTTATCGGGCGGTGCCCAAGGGCGGACCGAGTTCGTGTTCTTGATGATGCCCGTGGCAGTGCTTTGGGACATGTTGCCGGGACCGGACCAGGGTATGAGCGGGCTGAGGATTCCCCACCAAGGCTGGTGATCGGGGCCGTTCACATCGTCGTCGCCGACTTGTGGCGTACCTGGAGGGTCAATCGTGGTGCGATCTCCCCCTTTGGTGTTTTGATACCCGTTCTTGCCCGTCGATTGGGCCTTATAAACCTGCGCGGGATCAAGTCGTTCGGGATGGCTTGGGTTGAGCTGCCATTTGGCGAACAGGCGGTCCACATTGCTGTGCAGCAGGTAGACGAACGGGTCTCGAAAGGATTTATGCGGATCGCCAAGCGACCCGCCAATATAACCGTGCGCGTAATTGTGTAGGCCCGATGCCCCTTCCATGGCATCGTCGAAAGCCACGAAGTCCGGTGAATTAAGGAGGGCCGTGTCCTGGGCCGCCGTAATCAGCGGATTGGTCCGGTCGACCTGACGTGTGACGCTTTGTGGCGGGTCAGCCGGGTTGTCGGTGTCGTCACGATAAGGCCCCGACCCGCCATAGAAGCCGGCGGACTTCCAGGGTTCGCCTATATCAATTTCGCCGCCGTCTGCAGCGATGGAGTTCCCCATGAAATCCGGCGTGAACAAATTGACCAAACCGCCTATGCCGTCCGGGGCGTTGGTCGGATCCTGGGTCCAGTCCCAGTAATGCAGTGAAAGTTGAGGATTGACGTCTCGCAACAGCGCTTCAAAGCGATTCACCAGTTCGCGGTGCCAGGGCAGGAAGGCGGGGCAGAAGTGCACGTGGGACGAGTCGTGAATTTCGTCCTGTTTGAACCAAAAACTGACACCCCCCGCGTAGAATTTTGTGTGCAGCGTGAGAATGGCATCGCGCAAGAGGTTTCGTTCCGCTTTTGTGACAGTTGCAATGTTACGCCGAATGCCGTCACCGAGTGGCATGATGTTGCTCCTTTCTAAACTTTGCGCTCAATTGCGCAACTGCAAAGCAGTAGTGCGCCGTTCATTTGTTTGCCGAACCGAGGTTTAATGCTTCGCCGCTGCCGGCACAGAGAGCCCAGGGCCTCGCACCAAAATGCCGCAGTGGCGCCGGGCGGGCAAGTCACATCACTGCCCAGCAGCTCCGCCGCTGGCGAGAAGATATCGTTGAACCAGCGTCTGGCTCACATTGAGTCGCAATGCGGGCAGCGTGGCATTACCGAGGGACTGCGCCAGGGTTCTGTGGCAATCAAAACAAAAGCTCGATTGTCGACTTCCCGCCATCATCGGCTTCCATGGTTGCGTGAATGTCTCAATGACGGCATTCGAAAGCTGCGGATCTCCCCCAAGTATTTTTTTCGTGGAATCCTGTTCATCCAGCAGAGCAAAATTAACCCCTTCTCGGAAGTAGGCCGGGTTGTTCAGCCACATGGCTCCCCGCAACGAGTAATTCTTCAGCGCTTCCAAGCGTTTTTTGGCGTCTGGGTTCGTTACCATTGGCAAGCTGGCGGCGATCCCGTCATAAACGCTTTGATTGAGTGTTTCGATCACACAGGGTTCATCGTCGTTTCCAAAGTGAAACTGGCGAAACACATCCGTTACCGGGGTCAGTGTCTGATCCGCATTCAAGGCCAGCATCCCCTTATTATTATTGTTGCACTGATTTGCCGGGGTTCCTTTTCGGTACAGCGACCAAGGATTGACATTGTCCACCGGGGCTGCATTGATGGCCGCGCCGGGCGGCATTACTACGCGCTTGGGATTGAGCTCCGGCACATTGTTGTTATGTTCAAACGTCGCCCAAATGAATTCAGGATGCCCGTCCAATACGAAGACGACATGAATGCCAAGCAATGCGACTTTCTTGTCCGGCTCTGCCGCGCTAGGGTCGATCACGATCTTTCCGCCAATGTTAGCCAATTTCGAGATCGTGGCCGTCGTCGTAATGTACCCGTCGCCCGGATCATCGGGCGCTAAAATGCGCCATGATGTCTTAAATTCGGCGCTTCCGCGAGGGAACTCTTGATCCGACGGAGCATTCTTGAGGTTCAAAACCTTGTCGTACTTGTTCTGACGAATGAATTGCGAAAACGTCTCGTTCAAATGCACGCCATAGTAAACAGCGCGGCTGGTTTTCGGATCGACCAAAATGCCCTTCGATCCGGCTTGATTGATCTCGGCACCGCCGAGCGGATCTTTATTCAGTGCAACACGTGGTGCGAGCCGCAAAACGCCCTTCTTGGCTGCTGGAAATCGACTGACATTTTCACCGCTGAACAGGTCGTCCGGATGATCGAGACCGAATAATCGCGGCCCGCTCCCCGGCGCTTCTTCCTGGATCAAATAAAGGAGGTATTGCCAAGCGGGACGATAGAATTCGCAATCCAGGTCGGGATTCGGCTTTTGAAAGGACGGCTTGGGAGTCACCGGAAACCAATTCGGATCCGCTGCGCACGGATTATCGCAAGGAATCGGTGGCGCGCTCCTAATTGCCGCACTGGCAATGAGCAACGCAACCACGATGATGCAGGCGAAACAGCTTAAACGCGAGAAACTCATCGTACGCCCTCCGCATTTACGTTGAATTACCCGTTGTGAGTGAAGGTGCCTGATTGTCGACCCGAACCGTCAGCGATTACAGTTTGGACGGTTTGGACGCCGCAGGTGGAAATTCCTGCTTGAGCCACGCGAGGAGGTCATCCTTGATCTGAGTTCCGGCTACGGCATTCCCGTCCACCGTAACGGAATAGCCAGGATCGGTGATATACGGCCCCGTCTTCGGCATCTGCGGACGGCCATTCCAGGAGCCCAGCAAAATCAGATACAACGGCGACTGATCATATTGCGTTTCATTGAAGATCTTGATCGGGCCGCCCGGAACCGTAATTGACAGCGATTTGAACGCGGTGAGAGGCAAATTGTTCCCTGCTGGATCTTTCCAAAAAACTCCATGAGGCGCGCCCGACGCCGAGAGGCTGCCTTTCAAATCAATGGCGTCCAAGTACTTAATGATCGTCTCGTACTTTATCGTGGCCATCGGTATTTCCTTTCTGCTCAATAGTGACCCGATCCGGACGAAGAATCCAACCTTGCGACTCGACCGGCAACGAGCTAGGGCGCCTAAAGATTAACCGGCCCACGAAGCTGCTCGACTTTCTTGCCGATCAGTTCAAGTATTTGCGGTCAACGAAATCCGAGGGCGGCGTCGACCATCGTCGCTTTACCGGCCACAGGCGGCGTCTCCGGAGTCAAGCGGATCTCGTCGCGGCAATCGATGATCAGGACTTTGTCTTCCGGTATCCACTTGGCGTAGTGCGACCGCTAATCCACTTGTTCGCCGATATCTTGCAATGCCAACCACGTTGGTAGTACACGTCCACCACGAACTACGTCCGTGTCTTCCGCGGGGGCGGTCACCGAAGGCCTTACAAGGGGCGAACCGCTTATGGCACAAGGCAAGGGTCTGCACTCAAACTAAGGCCTTCAGAAGCGGGTCGGCAGCCTTTGAATATCATGGCGCGTATCTAGCACATTCCTCGCAGCGTGACCCAAATGTGGAATCTTACGCTGCCTGCACTGAATCCTTCCATCCGGGCCATTGCGCACACGGGCTAGCAATGAAGTCATTTAATACCCAGGTCAGCCGTGGCGATCGCCTGCCCTGTGCCTGGTGAACAACAAAATCTGCGAAAGTATTGGACTGACCACAAATACGGTTGCTCTCCCTGCAGTTATTCAGCGAGACTTCGCGGCACCGAGGCTCAGTTTTTTTGAAATTCTGCAGCGCTGCTCGAATTGCCGAAATACGGTAAAGCCCATTCCCGGCTTTCGCTCAATTGCAGCGAAACCTCAATTGATCGAGCATTCGGCCACATTGCGGCCTTGGTTCGACCGATTGCATGATGGAGAGCCCTTGGCAGTGAATGGGCTCATCCAGCACTTGCGGGAACGGCTGTAATTGCTGACCCACCAAATTCTCGGCAATTTCTCGGCTTTTCACAAATGGGAAAACGCGGCGACGCATCACAAGGGGCGTTTTGACCTTGCCACCGCGATTGACGATCCGGACGTGCATCAGCGAATGCGTCACTGACGCGATTAAATACTGTTTTCGCAGGGCTCATTCAGCGCCAGCTGATTGATTTGGCTCGCGCCCTTTACGGCAGAGATGGGATAGGCAGGAATCAGCTGCCGCCTGGACTATTCGATTTCCCGAACAACTTTGAGGTGCCTCAGAGCGCCGATCAGAGCCGACTCGCGGGTCGGCAGGAGCTTCATCGCTATTTCGCTGAGGATTTTATAAACAATGATCGGGAATTGTTGGACCTCTTTCCCTGCGTTCGTAGTGACGGTAGATTTGAGATTTACTGGTCCCGGCTTCATCTCGACGGGAAATCTGACAGGCGGCGGAAGTTCAGCTGAAAGCTGAATTGTCTTCCCATCATGTCGTGATCTTCTTTAGGTGGCTATTGCGGCCCAGCCTTTGTGGTCCGATGGCTTGCGGAAGAATCCGCTCCTAGCCCGGGCTCCGCTCGCGCAGCGACCGAGCCAGCGAAAAATTGGGGAGGCCACCAGGGGAGCCGGTTTTCCGATTGGGCGGGCCGACGGGCTGATTAGCGCGCCGTCGCTGGTGACGCCGGCCGGGGCCGGTATGCCGGAATGGGAATCAAACTGTGTTGGCTAGCAACGCAATTAACTGCGAGGCGTCCGAGATCGGGTGAACATCATCGCCGCGTCGAGGAACAGTGCCTTGTTACGGTCGGGCTGCAATGCGCTTACCAATCGTTCTTGCAGTTCCTTCAGGGCCATCTGCAGGGCTTCGCTGGCGATCTGACTCGGGGCACTGCCCGGTCGAATCTGAATGAGCAGTACCTTCCAGGCTTTGTGCGCGCTCTTCAGTTCCCTTGCGTATTGCTCCACCGTCACTAGGAGCTTGCGCTGTTGGCGAAGTTGCTCGAAATCCTCCGTGCGTTCCGTCAGGAGTTCGAGAATGATCGTCTTGTATTTCATAATGGCCTCCAATGTGTTTTTGATTTGTGTTGTCAGCTGGCCCAGGCTTGAGGTCTGGATCGGTCGGGAATGATGTAGTTTGTTACCGATCCGGCGGTTTCTTCGGTATACCCAGGAACTACTTGCAGCATCAATTCAAAATTGCGGTTCCGACTATGATTCCGCGGCTGGTCTCCCGCCGCCAAGCCGTGGCGCTGGTTCGCTTTGACGGCGGGAGTCGCGCCACTAAACAGTTTTCGCCGTTTGCGAATCCGCATTGCCCGCATTTGCCAAGTTGTTTGGCAGGACCGAACAGCCCTATCAAAAAAGGCGGGCGAGCCGCTGCCATGATGATCATCGAACCGATGGCGGTGTATCACAGCCAGAATTGCAACCGGTCGTCGGTTCAATTCCTTTTCATCGGCTTGATCTGGTGGCCCCGGGGCACGGGAATCATAGGTTGACGGAAAGCTCATCGATCCGGAGCTCGCTCAGAACGGCACATCCGGTCCAATCTCGACACCGGTTTCAACGCTTTTTTCGTGACGGATCATTTGTCGGACTTCCTGGAACAAGCGCTCAGCGTCAATGCGTGTCTGCCGTGCAGAATCATCATGTATACGGTGCGCCCAGATCTTTCGGGTCGGGTTCCAGTGGTAGCCGGCATCCTTAAGCTTGTCCCGGACTGCCGTGCTTGGCTTGTCCTCGGGATCACCATCGCCGAACTTGAGCGCCATCTGATGGTCGCGTCGGCTTTCAAACAAGCGGACGCGTGCAATGGTATCACTGGCGATTGCGAATGGATCGGGATTTGCAGTCCGTTGCTTTTGGCCAACCCGGTCGGCGAAGCTCTGACCCTCGCCACTTGCTTCGGGAGTTGAAACGTCGACGCCGGTGTTGCCGCTTTCTTGTTGTTCTTGGTCTGGTGTACGTTTGCGAGAGATGGTGAACCTCCTTGTTGAAGTGCGGGATTATCCTTAAACCCGTAGTTGAATGTTAACACAGATTTACAACCAGCGCAATAGGCTCGTGGCGAATTTTGCCGTGTTAGATTGATAAACCTGGGTTTTCCGCAGTACGCAACGCTACGATAGTTGAGAAAGCCGCGAGAAACCGACCTTTCGCTTCGTAACCATCCGATTTTCAGGCGTATTTAAGGACTTTCCGATAACTACGCCTCGATGAGAAACTCAGCGCGTGAGGTTGCCAAAGTCGGTAATATGCATTCGCGCCGACGTGTCTTGCAGCAGATCTTGCGTCTCTTTGTTTACTTGGGATAGCACAGCTCGCCAGGAAGAGGGCTCCGACG
>Ga0207109_1102_pt1 | contig 19212 bp, 21 predicted proteins | sample Alteio_BWMinHeat_73_FD_153584 | JGI IMG/M metagenome (GOLD analysis project Ga0207109, IMG submission 153584) | Enriched cells from forest soil in Barre Woods Harvard Forest LTER site, Petersham, Massachusetts, United States -... | ecosystem: Environmental > Terrestrial > Soil > Temperate forest >... | reverse complement strand
GCAAGTGCATCGCAGATGTTCAGAATGCCAGACCCAAAGCTCTCCCGGCGATGTGCGGTTACAAGGACTATCTTCTTCCCTGGGTCGTAGTCGAATCGACGCGACGTAGATAACTCTCCTCGCTCAAGAGCCCTGCATACCTGTAATAGGGCGTCGATTCCGGTGTTTCCGGTGATAAGTATCCTTTCTGGATCGATTCCCTCGGAGACCAGGTTTTCTTTCGCGCTTTTCGTAGGTGCAAAATGAACAGCCGCAACCCGCGCCACTACGGAACGATTCATCTCCTCAGGGAATGGATGGGATAAATCCCCGGTGCGCAAACCGGCTTCAACGTGTGCGACTGCGATTCGGCGGTAAAACGCCGCCATCCCAGCTGCCATCGCTGTCGTGGTATCGCCTTGCACAACGGCCACGTCAACCGATTCCCTGGCAAGGATGGGGTCGAGAGTCGTAAGCACTCGAGCGGTGATCTCGGCGAGCGTCTGACCAGGGGTCATCAGATTCAAGTCGTAATCAGGCTGAATGGCAAAGACTTCCAGCACCTGATCCAACATGCTCCGGTGCTGACCTGTCACGCATACGCGTGCGTCGATACAGGGATATTCCTCGCGAATCAGCCGAATGACGGGACAAAGCTTGATTGCCTCGGGGCGAGTCCCAAAGATAAAGAGCACACGCATCCAATGAGTCCTTTCTACAAACCGGAATTCTTAGAACGGAGCTGATGCAAAGAGGCCGGTTTACGCGTCGATATGAGTCAAGAGGTACACAATGCGGTTCGCGGCTCGCCCGTCCCACTTCTCAGGCATGCGACCTTTACGGTACGAACCACTCAAAACTGACTGCACCGCGTCGACGATTCGATGGGGATCAGTTCCAACCAGCGTATTCGTTCCCAAATCGCACGTAATCGGCCTCTCGGTATTGCAGCGCATGGTTAGACAGGGTACACCGAGCGCCGTAGTCTCTTCCTGTATTCCGCCGCTGTCGGTCAGCACAAACCTGGCGCGCGCAATTGCTCCAATGAACTGAAGGTAGCTCATCGGGTCCATGACATGGATTGCCGGGTGCAAGCTGGATGGATTTACCCGGGCGGCGGTTCTTGGATGAATCGGAAACAGGATGGGAATGTCCTCTGCAACTCGATTGATTGAATCCACAATCGACGATACTCGATCCGAAAAGTCTACATTCGACGGACGATGCAGAGTAACTATCGCGAACTGTTTCTCGACCAACCCAATGGGTAATGGTGAACGCAGCGACTCGTCGAGGTATTTACAAAGGGCATCGATCATTGTATTTCCCACGAAATGAATTCTGTCGCACGATACTCCCTCCCTGCACAAGTTCATGTTGGCCGACGGCTCCGTGGTGAAAAAGATGTCCGCGATGGCGTCAGTGCAACGACGGTTGATTTCTTCCGGCATCAAGTTATCGCCCGACCGGAGGCCTGCTTCCACATGTGCCACGCGGATTCCGAGCTTCTTCGCGACAAGAGCAGCGGCTAGCGTCGAGTTCACATCACCGACAACGATGACCCAATCAGGCCGTTGCGCAACGCAAAGGGGTTCAAAGGCCGTCATGACGCGCGCTGTTTGTTCTGCATGAGATCCTGAACCCGCGTTGAGATTGAAGTCAGGATTCCGCATGCGCAGCTCACGAAAAAAGCTTCCCGACAGCCTGTCGTCGTAGTGCTGTCCAGTGTGAACTACCACGACTTCGTACAAATCGCCGCCATTTACTTGTGAAAAGGCCGTTAACAGTGAAGAGATTTTGACGAAGTTAGGTCGTGTGCCGGCAACGATACAGAATTTCACGGCTGCGGTCCTCTGCGGAGCGTGCTGTCGGGAGTTACTTGCAGCAAGAACTTATATCCCTGCTCATAACTGGCAACGCCCGATTTCCGCGCAACTTTAGAGGTATATAATCCCTCGGAACAGGCGCTCATGATCCGAAGCCTGAGAAGATCGCAAAGATCGTGCGGACGATGATCTGCAAATCGATTAACAGACTTCGCTCGCCAATGTACTTGTCCGCCAAGTCTAATTTGGCAGGGAGTATTGAGGCTCTGTATTCCGAGAGCGGGTCGGAGCTTTTCGAGAGAACAGCTTCTTCATCGCGATAACGGATCGAGGCAGGATCGGTTATCCCGGGTCGGACGGTCAATACGTTCCGGAACCGCTCGTGAAACAGTTCGACGAATTGTGGAATCTCGGGTCGGGGTCCCACAATGCTCATTTCACCGCGGAGCACGTTCCAGAGCTGCGGTAGCTCGTCGATCTTGGTGCGCCGTAACAGCTTCCCCACCCGGGTTATACGGGGATCGCCGCCCACGGTGACCCCTGGACCATTTGCTCCGACAGCCATGGTTCGGAACTTGAGAATTTCAAACGTCCTATACCAGCGTCCTACGCGCACCTGCCGAAACAAGAGCGGCCGGCCCGAATCAATCCACACTGCGGCCGCCGCCACGATGAACAAAGGGGCAGATAAAGCCAGCAAAAGGGCGCTAAGAACTAGATCGGAGCAACGCTTGAGGTACATTTTGCCTTTACGCTCACGGAAATTTCAACAATGTTGTGACGCCCACGGCCCAGGATTGACCGGACAGCGTCAATGACACGGTCCTGGTCGCCATCGGACATGCGGCTGTACAGCGGCAGGCTCACGGACCGATAAAACGCATCCGTGGAATGCGGGAACAACGCCGAGTCGAGGCGGTAGGTATCCTTCCAGAAGGGATGAAAGTGGAGTGGGATGAAATGCACGCTCGTCCCGATTCCGGAAGCAGCCAAAAACTCGATGAATTGGTCGCGGGATACAGGCGCGTCCTCAGCGAGTCGAACGACATAGAGGTGCCAGGCGTGGATCTGGCCAGGCTCCGGGCAGGCGGGTTGGCGAAGGCAGAGGTCCTGAAACGCCGCGCGATATCGGCCGGCAAGGTACTCACGCCGCCGTTGGAACCGCTCGAGCTTGCGCAATTGCTGGATCCCGATTGCAGCGGCTACATCCGTCATGTTGTATTTGAAGCCAGGCGCTATGACCTTGTAGAACCACGCTGGTGTTTTCGAGGTGTACCGGTCAAATGCGTCACGATCAATCCCATGCAGGCGCATCACGGCGCAGCGTTTCGCCAGCGTTGGATCGCGGGTGACGATCATGCCCCCCTCTCCCGTGGCGAGCGTTTTGGTCGCATAAAAGCTGAACACCGTTGCAGCACTGTCGAGACTGCCCACAAGTTTGCCGCCAGAGGTAGCCGGCAAGGCATGCGCCGCATCCTCAATTACTTTCAGGTTCTGCCGCACGGCGATTTGAAGGATCCGGTCCATTTTGCAGGCCAGGCCTGCAAAGTGCACGGGAAGGATCGCTTTGGTTCGCGGCGTCACAGCCGCCTCGATCGCGTCCGGGGAGATATTGAGAGTATCTTCATCAACATCTACGAATACTGGTGTAGCACCTAAATACCGTATGACCTCGGCGGTCGCAGTGAACGTATGGGTTGTTGTAATAACCTCGCCGCCGGTTCCGATTCCGATTGCTTCCAGCGCCAGATGGAGCCCGGCTGTGGCGGAGTTCACAGCTAGGGCGCGGACGCCCTGCCCTATATAAGCGGCAAACTCTTCCTCAAACCGGGCTGTTTTAGGTCCGGTGGTGAGCCAGCCTGACCGCAGGGTGTCGACGACTTCGGCGATTTCCTCTTCGCCAAGGTCGACTGCTGCAAAGGAAAGAAAGGGTGCTTTGTTGTCCTCCGGAACCACTGTGCTCCTCCGTTGGTTGATGCGGCGCTGATTTAGTCCGGTCTGAGTGCGTTGAGAAAACGAGGTCCCGCGTTGGCCGGGGCCTCACATTGCAATTCTGAACTGGAAAGTGTCTGTTTGATGCCGGAGATACTAATCAGCATCCTCAGCTGGCGTTGGCGGAACACGATGTCAAGTACTCTTCAAGCGCTAGATCAGACTGCATCTTCGAGATCCATATCTGCACTATCATCTTTACCGTTTCGTACGCTATGTGGAACTACTGCGACTCTGTCATTGCGCATCGCGTTTCCGAACTAGCCTGCTGTTGTCGGGGGGTGTCTCTGTATCTGCCCCTCTCGATGAAAGCGTGTATTTCAGGATGTACCGCGCTATTCCATCTTCCCTCTTGAACTGGTCCACGATTGCTGCTCCCAACGCCTTGTGAAGCCGCAGCACACGTGTATTCCCGTCGTCAACCTCGCATAGAACCTCGGCACACCCGCAGATTCTGGCCACACTCAGCCAACCTTTCAACATATCAACTGCATAGGCTCCAAGACTCTCATTTCTTGCGCATGCCCAGAACTCGATCCTGGGCCCCGAACTAACAACATATCGCTCGGATCCATCGCTTCTTTTCATGCTCCTGTAGCGACGTGTCGAAGCACCGATCAATCGGGGATGTGAAATCAGCGCCGCAAGCGACGCCAGGGCGACGCGAACTCTGTGATGCGAAAGGCTATGAAAATGCTCCTCGGCCCGGGTGGATCCTGAAATGAACCCCAGAACCTCTTCGTCATCATCCTCAATGCAAAGAACAATGCTGTGAGGTTCACGGAGCAAAAGGCTATAGTTCAATCGCAAGAGGCGGAAGCCCAGCCGGGCGATGAACGCTCGCTCGTTGCGCTCAGATGCCTGCAGATACAGCCGCGCCATTGCGCTGGCATCTCCCGGTTTGGCTAGGCGAATGTGCATGTTACCACCGTACGAGCGTCGCGCCCCACGAGTACCCTACGCCAAAGCCAACAAGCATCACTGTGTGTCCCTGCCGCAACTGTCCGCTCGACTCGGCGTCCTTGAGTGCAATGGGAATCGAAGATGAAACCGTGTTGCCGCAGTTAGCCATCGCATAAACGAACTTACTGTCAGGTATCTTCATGCGACGCTGCAGATGGCCAAGCATGTGCCGGTTGGCTTGGTGAAATATAAAAAGGTCGATGTCATCAAGACTCTTGCCCGCCTTCTGCAGGAGGGCTTGAACGGAGCCTGGCACCCTTTCGAGAGCGAACATGAATATCTCGCTCCCATTCATGTAGAGTTCGCCCGGGGAGCGCGTCTGGCATTCTCCAACGCACGCCGGAGAAGTATGTCGTTGCCGCAGTCCACCGGCCGCAACGATCAGATTACCCGCTCCCCTTCCGTCAGTTCCGTATATGAAGTCGCCGATTCCCGAGTCGGCTTCATTGGCCGCGATGATCGTTGCCGCGCCCGCGTCTCCAAAAAGAGTCCTGACGCTCCTGTCCCCTGGATTGATGAATTTGCTATATGTATCGGCGGTTATCAACAAGACACTTCTAGCCTGGTCTGAGCAGATCAACCCCTTCGCCAACCCAAGCCCATAGATAAACCCCGAGCATCCCAGGTTGATATCCACTGCGCCTGCCGTCAGTGGAATCCCCAATCGCTCCTGGAGCAGGCATGCGGTGGTGGGAAGAAGGTAATCCGGTGATTGCGTACATAGAATCACATAATCAATGTTGGCGGGACTGAAGCGTCCGGACGAGAAGATCTTCTTCGCGGCTTCAAAACCCAGATCTGAAGCGCACTCGTCCTTCGCTGCGACATGACGTTCCAGAATCCCGGTCTTGTTTGCGATCTTTTCAACGTCCCACTCCGGATACTCCGCGGCCAAGTCCGCATTTGTAACCACTTGTTCAGGCAGCCAGTATTCAATCTCCCGAATCGTCGCGCGCATTTCAATCGGCCCTTTCACCTGCTCGCAGCAATTGCTTGAACTGCTTCGTATAGATCACTCACCGTAGTCGCTTTACGAACCGTGTCCGGCGAAATCGTAGCTCCGCACTTTTCATCGACCCATGCCATGAGTGACACCACCGCCAACGAGTCCCACCCGGGAATGTAGCGCAAGACTTCACACCCAGTCAGGTCGGACTTTGGACGCTCAAGACTCTCCGAGAAACCCTCTAAAAATTCCTGTTTGGTCATCTTGTATCTCCTTCCGAAAATTTGGTCGAACATATTGGCACCGCGCTTCCGACGCAAGCACAGGCGAGTAAGTTCTTTTGCGTCCTCATTGTTGCGATCCGCATGAATGTCAACAGGCATCAATCGCCTTTTGGAATGCCGATCCGCGGAGCCAAAAGGCCCATGCTTTTGCTCGCGCGTTGAGCAAGCGAAGTGCGGTCCTCCAATTCGACGAGGATTTCGCGAAATTGGATATGGGCACGATCGAGAGTGTAGTGGCGTTCGAAATAGGACCGGCCGTTTTGACCAAATTCGCGGGCCAAGTCCGGGCACCGAGCGAGACGCAAGACAGCATCCGCGATTGCACGTGGATCTCCGGGTGGAACTACCACTCCGGCATTGGCTTCGGATACGGCGTGGGCCACCGCTGAATTCGGATTCGCCGCACAGATAACGGCCTTCGCGGCAGCAAAGTAACTGATGAGCTTCGAAGGCACGCTCGCGTCTGAGGCGTTGGGGCGCATGGTGAGTAATGCAACATCCGCCGCCCCTTGGATTTCCGGAACTCTTTCGCCCGGCTGAAATGGAAGAAATCGGATGTTCTCGAGGCACAGCCGATCGGCTTCGATCGTCATTGATTGTTTGAGAACGCCATCTCCGACGCACACGATGACGGCGTTTTCCTGCCGAAGCAGTTGCGCGACTTTCACAAGTACGTCAGCTCCGCTGATATGCCCCAGCGTCCCCGCGAAGAGCGCCAGGCATGAGGAAGGGTCGATCCCGTTGGATATACGCCAGGCGTTATTTCCCCTCCACACAGGAAAGGACGCGGTATCCAACCAGTCGGGGATGACAACGAAGCGGTCTAGCGGCAGGTTCCGGCCGGCCACAAGGAGATCGCGCATCGAATTCGAGATTACGACCACGCGATAGCTTCGGCGACACAAGTGTCGGTCCCAAATGCGGAGTAACCGGGAGAGGATACCATCGGCACTTAAGATTCCGGCAACTTCGGCCGATTCCGGGTACACGTCCTTTACGTAATACAAGAATGGAGTCGCCCAAAAGGTCGCGAGCGAAGCGGGGATCTGGGTGGCGAAGAATGGCCAGCTTTCGATAATCAGCACGTCGGGACGTCCGGTCAGCCAAACTGCACAGGCTGAGGAAATACCAAATGAGATGTTCTCCAGGATCCGCCGGAGGACACGGCGTTTCTTACCGATAAACCAACTCGCACAGCGGATAACAGTATAGCCTTCGGCCGTCCTGATCTTGCTCCACAGCTTCATCCTGTAATCCGGGTAGAGGATTCCTGCAGGCCGATTGGGGAAACCGGTAATTATGGTGACGTCGTGGCCGTCGTCCGCCAAGCGCTTCCCCAACTGCGTGGCCATGACTCCGCTTGGAGCAGGTTCGGGCGGGAAGACTCCGCAGATAAACGTGATCTTCATACTTACCTGAAAGTGTTATGGGGGACTCCGGGGTGCGATTCGTATTCCGAGCGCCGGATACTCAGTATTGAGCGGGACGGCAGAACACGGCCAGGAGCGCCAGATTCTATTGAACGGAAAGCTGCCGAAGCAGATTTTGAAACGCTCTACTCTCAGCTTCCCAATTGAACTTCCGTTGAAACCCTGACCGGCCGTTTTCTCCCTTTTGCCGGGCAGTGTCAAGATTGTTGGCAGCCGCTATAATGGCACTTACAATCGAATCCGGATCAGCAGCATTTACCATCCAACCACAGTCGCACATTCGAACTACGTCGGCGATGGTAGGTACGTCGGATCCGATAACAGGCACTCCAAGCGCCATGTATTCATATAACTTGCGCGGTTGAGCATAGATATGGCCGAGATCGAGAGGCAGGACGATATTAAGTCCAACGTCGGACGCAGCAATGAACCGATACACCTGAGAATGCGGGACTTGTTCGTGAACCTCAATCCTGCCCCGTTCAATGAGTCCGTCCAGCGGAGCGCGCTCGAGGGCGCCGTGCACGCCGCCAAGCACAACCAGAAGGAAATCGAGATTGCCCAGCGATTCGAGCTTCAGCAGCGCCTGTATGAGCTCGTTACCTGCATAACTCGGGCGCAATGCGCCAGCGTGCACCATCACGAACCGATCGCCCCATCCTGTCTCGCCGCGGGGAGGTCCAGTCGACCGCGACCAAGTGTCAGACAATTCAGCCGGCGGGTAGAGCGAGACAGTTACTGCAGGTGAAGCGAAGTCAGAATACAGGGCACAACGCGCATCGCTTACATGGATGATTGCGTCCGACTGTTCGGCACAGAGCTTCATCAGATTTCGAATCGAGCTCCGGATAACTCCCTGAATGACCCTGGGGAACGCAAGGCAGCGGTCTTCGTAAATTTCCTGTAGATCGTTCACGAGTCTCGCTTTATGCAGGGCCTTGTAAATCACGCCCAGCAACCAACTATCAGGCTCCTGGGTGATCACGATGTCGGGTTTCAACTGCCATAGTGTAGAAAATACCTTCCTAGTTTTCCGCAGCCTTCCGAGGAGTGCCTTGATGGAACCGACGAGTCCTATGTTGTGCCAAAAGAAGCTCGTGATCGGCCCTACTACCCGGTAATTCACGCCCGCCAGGTTTCCCGCCGAGGTACAAATGAAACTTACGTCGAAACCGCAGTCTAGTGCAGCTTTCTGAAGGGCGATTGCCCGCGAATCATCTCCCGATTCAACGCAACTCATCCACGCGACCCGTACCACGTGCTGGCTCGGATCAGAATGTTCGATATGTTGCTCTCTTAGAGAGCCGCACTTTGTTTGGACTGAGGTGGCTGCCATCAGAGTAATGTACCCGCCAGTTTCTCCGCCGATGCGACCGAAGCCGAATTCTTCACCTGGGCCTCAATCCATAAATAGGTCTTTTCCAGACCGTCGTGAAGGGGTTGCGTCGGCGACCAATGCAGACGCTCCTTGATCAAGCGGTTGTCGGAGTTTCGTCCACGGACGCCCAGTGGGCCCCGCACATGCCGGATGCGGAGTTGCTTGCCGGCTATGCTCATGGCCAGATGCGCGAGCTGGTTGATGGTGACCATCTCCTCGGAGCCGATATTGACCGGGCCAACAAAGTCCGAATCCATCAGGCGCCGCACACCCTCGATGCACTCATCGATAAAGAGAAAGGAGCGGGTTTGCTCGCCGTCGCCCCATATTTCGATTTCTCCTACGTCTTCCGCCTCGACCACCTTCCTGCAAATTGCGGCGGGTGCTTTTTCTCGGCCCCCATTCCAGGTTCCATCGGGTCCGAATATATTGTGAAAACGTGCGATCCTGCATTGGATGCCGTGATTCCGCATGTAGGCCATGTAGAGACGTTCGCTGAACAGCTTCTCCCATCCGTATTCGCTGTCTGGAGCTGCCGGATACGCGGAGTCCTCTGAACATTTTGGATTGGCCGGATCGAGCTGGTTGTATTCCGGGTACATGCATGCGGACGAAGAATAGAAAAAGCGCTTCACGCCCTCGAGCAACCCATAATGCAGGCAGTTCAGATTGATGGTTGCGGAATTGTGCATTACGTCCGCATCGTGTTCGCCGCTGAATATGTACCCCGCGCCGCCCATGTCTGCCGCGAGTTGATAAACCTCGTCGATTCCTGAAATCACCTGCTTCATAACGGCTGGCTCGCGTAAATCACCGATGATGAATTCGTCGGCGGCCGACGGTGCGAATTCGTGCTTCTTCAGGTCCACACCCCGAACCCACAATCCTTCCTTCTTCAAGCGCCTTACCAGGTGGCCACCGATAAACCCGCCTGCCCCATTGACAAGAATCCTTTTCATGCCTCCTCCTTCAAACTAATCTCAAGCCGTCTTGAGCAGATGCTCGAGTTGGCAATCGCACGGATGCAACTTTGTCCAACCGCAGAGACGCAGGCACCGGGGCCTTTTGAGGTCACGAAGTGGCCTGGTGCAAGCTTCCATGTTGGCGGCGAGGTTTTATCATCGCGAATCTCACTGCAAAATACCCCAATCCGAGACTCATCAGGGAAAAAATGATCAAGGCGCCAATCTCGCCGCGAAGGCAGAATCCCGCCTGCAAGCTCCAGCAGAAGCGGACCAGGCCAAGGTTGGGCTCGGCAATGAACGCGCGTTCTACGCATCCCACAAGATTCGTGAAAACACCAAATAAGCCAAACTGGACAAGGCCTTCGCCCCATGCCGTGAATGTCGAGACGTCGGCATTCCCGGAAGCTGCCAGCAGCGTCCCGTGCAATTGATCGCTCCAGCGGTTTGCGAAGGAAGTGGTCGGCTTATCCGGCCACACGGCGCGCGGCACGAACGAGATTGCGGTAAACAGATAAGTACTTCCATGCTCGTACAGCATGGATCCACTCTGGTCCAGTTCCACAAGTTCGTAAAAGCTACCCACAGGGTTCAGATCGTTGCTTAATCCGGAGCCGATCACGTCGGCGCTCAGCGTGCCATCCGTCAACGCGGCAACTACGTCGACAAGGCCTCTTGCTCGCCATATGTTCAGTACGGTGATGGCGACAACACCGCCCAATAAGACAAAACAGAATTCTCTCGGCTTTAAGCGGCGCACATAATAATGGAAGTACGCCAGAGGCAGCGCCATGACGGTTACCACCCACAGCCGGGTACTGAACGTGGCGAGGAGTGCAACCAGCGTGAACGCGTATAGTACGAACGCGATTCCGCGCTTCCGCAGTTGGAACGCAGCGGTGATGGCGAGGGCGGGGAAGGGCAGCAGATAGCAGAGAACATTGGTGAAGAACGAGATGGAGCCTTCCGATAGCCTCTCCCCATAGGAAGTAAGGCGGGCGCCGGAAAACTGTCCCAGAATATCGGTCTGCCCATAGCGAGCGCTGTCGATCGCCGAGGCGATTGCTACGGTCAAAAAAACGGCGAACAGGAGCACAATGCGCTTCAGATACAATTCCTGGACCACGCGCAGGCGTGCCGTCTGCGTCCCTGGCGCCAGGGCGACCATCAATGGCCGGGCGGCATATAAGCCGATATAGAGCGCCAGCACGCCTGTGATCACGATCGAACAGAGGCGGTTGGTGTCCGCCGAGTCGCTGAACTTTCCGCCCAGGACAATTCCCCAACCGAACAGACCAAGCATCATGATGTCCATGAACATGCTTGCCCCGAGCAGATCGCGCCGGCGGCGCGGCCCCTGGTGATGAGCAGGTGGCCGGCAATGATGATCAGGATAAGCAGTTTCATTCTCTCAAGCCCTTCAGCGCGGTCCGGATCGCGTTTTTCATTGCCCCAAGGTAGGATTCTTGCGAGTGTTCGCGCGCAAACGCCTCGAACCCGTGGCCGGAAGCTTCTTGCTTCGGCACCCCGGAGACAAGCGACGTCAGGGCCGTAGTGACTGCCCCCAGGTCCGCCACATCCGCCGTAATTCCCAGCCTGTATTTGCCGGTGTAGTAGCCGATCATACCGGCATCGGTCGAAAGCACGGGCAGATTCGCTTGTGCTGCCTGCACGAGCACGCCGCTCATCTGGTAAAAGCACCGGTAGCCGACCCATACCAGATCGCTGGCGCCGAATGCCCGCGCCTCCCCGGTTGCGTCCTGGAAACCCGCGATCTCAATCAGCCTTCCCCGGGTGCGGAGATTCTGGGCGGTTACTGACCGTAGTTGCTCGCGCGCAACATCATCGCATTCCCCTGCGATGAGTACGATGAGTTCAGAACAGGGAACATTGGCCGCGGCTTCAAGCAGCACGTCAAGAGATTTACGCGCTGACATGGCGCCATAGGCCAGTATCACGACTGCGGATGCGGAGATGCCCAACTGATTTCTGGCGGACTCCCGCGATTGATGGGACGCAAGCGGCGCGTAGTCCGGGATGTACGTCAGTTTGTTCTCTGGATCGCAACCGCGGCGCGTGCAATAGACTGGCAGCAACTCGTCTATGGAAAGGATCTTCCTGATGGTTGGCAGTCCCAGCAGTCGACGAAGACTCGCCTCATCGAGGAATTCGCGGAAGGTCCGGGGGCTTTTCACTCCACAGTCGCAGTGATGGAACCAGGTCCGCATGATCATACCCATGAAAGGAGTCTCCGAAAACGGAGATCCGCGCAGGGCCAGAGCCTTCTCGATGGGGTCAAGATTGATCATGTAGATTATGTCGCAGTCACACTTTCGGATTTGCGACTTGTAAATCTGTTCCAGAGTTTGCCTCTCGCGGAGCTGTGCCGCCAAACCCTGCAGCGGCCCATTGGCCGACCTTTGAGCCTGCCTCGGAAGGGTGTGAACATGCACCGTTCTTGGCAAAGAACTGTTCCCATTTCCGCTGAGTCGTTCGGCCGCATCCGAATTCACAAACAGGACAGGAGAGAGCCCCTCCTCGAGCGTGGCTCTGGTTACAAGGCTAATTTGGTTGACGTGGTGACCGGTGGCCGCCGTATCTACGATGGCGATGTGCGGCGCACGACGGACTGCTAGAAGGGCCATGAAGCGAGGAACCTATTTGGGGCTTTGGAGAACATTAGAGAATCATTGCGATCGATACATTCTGCCAGGGGATCTTCGATAATCCGGAAGGAATAGAGCGTATTTCATAAACATTTGCGTAGAGTGATCCACATGCAGCCGAGATAGAAGAAAGCGATTGCGCGTCGGTCAACAGCCTCTCCCGATTCCTCATGACAAAGCTCACCAAGTCACCTGCCTCACAGGTAGGTATCTGCTTCGAGGCCGAATTATTTATGAAACACGCTCTAAGAACCATGTTCCCCCGCAGCCTAGGACGACCAGCACATCCTCAACCGTCTTGAAAGAAGGAGAGGATAGCTCCAGGCGCTGAAAATGAGAATCGAAGCGCAGAGGGAGAGCATTATGCCGGGCTGGCCGAACCTGACTGCAAGGGGGATCGCGAACGCGAACGCAAGAGCCCGGAGAAACACAAGGTTTGATGCAGATTTCATGGCACCAATTCCCAGTGCGAGTGGCCAATGAACGTACTCCCACATCGCCAAAAGGACATAGATGCCGGCGAGCCAGCAACCTGCGTGAGTCATTGGAATTGATCGGTGAATCCATGTGTTCAAGATCCACCGCATTCCGAAACCAAGCAGGAACATACATAGTACGCCATAGCCAACGGAGCCGAGACGCGAACGAATCACTGCCGTGGAAACCCAATGACGATCCCGACGGGCGACCGCATCAGCTATGGCCGGCCAGAGTGGCTGCAAGAGGCTCACTCCGAATGTGATCAGGAGCAACACCACCTGTAATTGGACCGCAAAGCCCGAGCTCTCGACCGGCGGCCGAACGCGACTCATGTAATACACCGGCCATTCGTACAGAAGCACCGATGCAATCGCGGATGCCCCCAGATAACTGAGGCCGTCGGTTGCCAGGGCAGTGACTTGAACACGCGATGTCAGTCGCCAACGAATAACACGTAGGTGGGGATGGTGGGCATGGAGTGCAAACAGATTTGTCAGTCGAACCGCCAACGGAGAGAGTGCCGTGACGCTAACGAATGCCAACAACCGTGGATGAAAGCGAGCGACGCCCAACAGTCCGGCACAGAGCACGACGTTGGAAATCGTATTGAATAGATTGCTGATGTGCGTTTCTTGAAAAGCCTGACGCACATTGTCAACCACCGACAGTGGTATTGAGATTAGGGTGCCGATGCACGCGACGCATGCCGCACTACGTAGTTCGCCAGGCGGAACCGCGTGCGACGCCACGCCAAATAGTAAGCTGAGCGGCAGTGTCGACAAAACAGCAAGTGAGAGGCAAAGGGTCACACCTGTCCCGATAAGAATGGGGACCAGCGTGGAACTAAGAAGACGAGTTTGTTCCTGGTTGTCACCATTTGCTACAGATCGCGCAAAAGGCGTGACTAACGCGCCACCCATTCCTAGATTCAGGAAGCCCATGATGGACACCGCAGAGGTCACGGCGGCATAGGCGGCAAAGAGCTGCGGTCCGAGCCCCCGGTAGACGGTCGGAATCGCTACAAGCTGCACCAATACCGTAATCCCTTTCGAGGGAACAAGCGTGATCCATGCCGACGCCAGTCTACGAAAGCGGTGGGCACTTAGAGAGCTGGCAGCGAGTTCAGGATCGATGACTGATTGCGAATAAGCCATTTCGGAGGAGACTCAGAATACCTGCGTATATCACGACTGGGTCGAAGCAATCGATGCTACTAGGCTTCGCCCCATCGACTTCCAATCCTCTGGTGAAGCCGCGCGCTGCCCTTCGCCGGCAAGTAAATCGGCAAACGCCTTCGCCCTCGAGACGAGTCCGCGCTGGGGACAAACGGAAGGAAGGCAAACCGCTGTTTGCGGAGTAAAAGCGGTGAAGATTACATAAGGCCGATGGGCCCAAACCTGTCTCCGATAACGCCAGCATTCCGCATCATGGATGATCACTGGACACGGAGGCTTGCCGGCGAATACCGCTTGTATGGTTTTAGTCCGGCTTTGCTGATCCTGGGAGTCATCTATGAAGATCAGGTCATAGTTTGCCAGGTCCAGACTGCGGATGCGTTCATCTACCGGGCCGGTCCACATGTCCGGCCGCCATTTTGCATCAGATTCGCACGCCGATCGAACCTGATCAAACCACTTCAGATCGTTTTCGATGGAGTGAAGCTGTTCAACACTGGGAAAGGCTTCGGCATCCAGAAAAAGAGAGGTGCTAAAGAAACCTGTGCCCAATTCGAGAATTCTTTTCGGCTGGAAGATCGCACCAGAGATCATCAATATCGGTATATGCGACCCGTACGGGCACTCGGCCCTGGGGGAAAGTCGCACGAACGCGGGCCAGGAAGCTGCAAAGACATGTTTCACAATCGTAATTGGTGTCACGTTGTGTCCTCTAGTTTCGGCGTGTTTGATGCAAATGATACGGCGTTATTTGGACTTGCTGAGCATCTCCAAACGGATCTCCATCAGGGCCGTGCGCAGGCTTTCCTTCTTGCCGATCGATTCGAAAATAATCACGCACAGGCACGCGCCCGCGAACGTCAGTCCGGTGCACAACAGGATGATCATCACGCGGTGCGGAGACGATCGCCGTTCCGGGGGGGTAGCCGGTTCGACAATCTGGATCACCGCGGCGTATTTGGCTTCGTCCAGCCGGGCGGCATCATATTGGCGCAGCAGGAGATCGAGCAGTGTCTGGCGGTACTGCAGCTCATGTTCCGCGCGAAGGTACTCCAACCCGGTGCCCGCAACATCCTGCAAACCGAGATCTGACGATCCTGAAGGGCGGCTGCTCTTCAATCGTTTCTCTTCGCCCTGTAGTGCGTCGAGTTCCTTCTCCGCAAGAGCCACGACCGGGTTCTGATCCGTGGAGAATGAACGCAAAGCTTGAAGTTCGACCTGTTTGGCCGCGATCCGTGCGCGCAGGTCAGCAAGGCCCGCGATCATCGCTTTGGCCTGTGCGTCAAGTTGAACGAGCCCCTTGTTTCGCTGGATTTCCTGAAATGCAAATTGCGCATTCAGGAGGTCCTCTTTCGCAGACTTGAGCTGTTCTTCGTAATACAGCCGCCGTTGGGAAGATTCGCTGAGCGCGAGCGCTTTAGTCAGCGTGCCCAATTGATCGGAAAAACTGTTGGCGATCTCGGCGGCCCGGCCCCGATCGCCATCGATAGCCGATATGGCGATCAGGCCGCTCTTTTCGGAAATGACCGTCACATTTTCGGAGAGTTCCTTACGCGCCGCGGACATATCCGAAACCCGATACACCGCTACCAAGTTGAATCTGTGAATGATCGCATCCGCAATTGGGCGCGAGTGGAGAAGCCCAATGTAGAGGTCGTTCGGGTTTCGCAAGCTCAGCGCGCCCCCCGCGGCGGCAAGTGGATTCACCGCGGAGGAACTAAGCTGATTCATCATCAAAATGACCGATGATGGGGCCTGTTGCGGAGTCATGATTCGCGTTGTCGCCGTGTAGCGAACCGGCAGGATGAGGGCGAACATAATTCCGGCGAAAACGCCGCATGACGTCGCCCAAACAATCAGCCGCTTGTGCAAGAGCACATGACTGGCGAGGCTTAGCAGGCGAAGTCCGATAGACTCGGCGGAATCGGAGTTGATCTCCTCTTCGGTGGTGAGTTGCATGTCTGTTCTGTGCCGTCCTGTTGTGCCGGTCAGTTAATGAGTAGTGGCTACCACTGCTCCGGTCATGGCGATCTGTGGCATGATCTGCGTCAAATAAGGCAGCTGTTGGATCCAACAGTTAGGTCCTTCATTTCGCAGGTATGAAGGTGGAATCTTCAGGAAGCAAGGCAATCTTCTCGAAGCTGCCATGTCATGGGCCATTATGATTCTGCGTGCTGACTACCGTTCCGTCTGCCGTGTACAACGAAAACGCATTCCGCTACCGACAAGATAAGCGCCTCTCGGGATATCTTGAAAACTGCCCTGGCCCAACCCGCCAGGCCGATGTAAAGCGCAGCGAAGATTCGAGACATTAGTTGTGCTCGCCGCGTCGGGTTTCATGTCGGAAATGATGCGGCCTGTCGGATTGGCAGCCCATAGATGGTTGATGAGAGCCAGCTGTACATTGAACTGGGCCTGTTGTTGGCGGTGTTGGTTGAGGCTCAGCAACGGTCCGCATTGAGGTGGCGATTCGGGTTGGCTTCGCTGTACCTCTAGTTTCATTCGAACCGAAGCAACCTGCTGCGGTGACCATTTATCGCGTTCCGATGATAGCGCCGGTGGTTGCGGCGGAGGAGAGGATTTGTGCGATCATTGGCAACTGCTGCATGAAGCTAGTCGGTGACCTGAACTTGGTTGGAACGACTATCGCGTCTCCAGGAAGGAGGCGAAGAGTCTCGAATCTGTCTCCCCACAGGCTACTTTGCTGTTGTCGACTGACCACTGTCCCGTCTGCCCGAATGAGGAAAATTCTTCGCGTATCTGCTTGCCGGGTTGGGCCGCCCGCAGCGTTCAAGTACGTAGAGAGCCGTGAATGTGTCTGATATCGAAACGCGCTTTGATTGTAGACGGCACCGGAGACCTGCACAGTTCCCAATCTGGCGGGAATAAAGTAGTTATCTCCATCCTCGAGCGGGAACTCCGGGATATCGGTGATGCTTTCCGCTCGGGGGTTCATATCTAATACGATTCGTCCCGTGGGACGGATCGACGCTAGTTGATCGATGATGGCTTGTTGGGCGCTAAGCTGAGCCTGCTGCTCAGCGGCGTTGGTGGGAGTCAGCGACTGTGCGGACGCGTACCGACCGGAAAGCTCGCGCTGCATTTGGACGGTCGACAGTTTCAGCTCCTGCTCTTGTGCAAGGCGTGTTGAAACCCGCATGAGCTGCGAGGCATAGAGATAGGAATGAGGCGTCATGCCTCCAGCCCGTTCAACCAGCTGACGGAGGGTTTCCCCGGGATCAATCCGGTAGACCCCCGGAGCGTTCACTTCACCGCCGATGCGTACGAACGCGGCATGCTTATCTTGCGGAAGGGGAATGTCTCGCCGGGAAAAAATTGTAATCACGTCGTCAGTTTTCAACGTGTAATTATCGGTGGAATTCGGCTTGTCAATGGCATCGCCAAGGTTGAACGGAATGACATGTGTTGTCAAATCATGGTCATCACGGCGTTCAATGGCCGCGTATTGCCAATTGATCTCGGTGCCAGCTTGCTCTACGTCGAGCATGACATCGCGGTTCTGGGTGTTTGCTGCCGGCTTCGGGCGATCCCAGCGTTCGCGGTTCCGATATGGATCGTAAGTTGGAGCTGCTAACTGGCGTGAATTACCACCGGCGAGCGGTTGCTGAGACGGATTCCGAAGCGCATTTGGATATCCCGTCTGGTTCGGATAGATCTGCTGATTCTCTTGATTGGGGTCCGTCTCCTGATTGGGATCATTCTGCGGATCCCGAAGACGTGGTTGGGGAGCCGTGATCTCCGGGGGCAATGTGGTTGCCAGGAAATTCTGCCGATTCCAGTAGTCTCGCGTGAGCAGGACATCGCGAGACGGAATCAGGTCAGAGATGCGCATGCCTTCGTGCCAAAGGTATCGCCCCGGTTGGATACATTGCCACGCAAGGTGACGGAGTTCTCAAATCTAGGCGAGATCGGGAAGACCCGAAGGATGTCACCATCCTTCAGTTGCCGCTGAAGGCCTGATGCATCCAGGGCGAATTCGTCTACCTGGCGCCTGCGGTGATTCTCGACCCGCTCCAAAAGTGCGCGGTCCAGACTGGCGAGACTCGAAAGACCGGCGGCGGTGTTCACAATCGAAGAAACGCTGGTCTCGCCCTTGAACTCGTAGATACCGGGTTCGGTAATACTTCCAATTACGGCTACTTGCGGACCCACGGCAGGTATATATATTACGTCTCCGGGAAGTAACTGGGAGTCGTGGGATTTGTCGCCATTGCGAAGCATGTCATAGACGTCGAACTCGGTTACGATCTGGTTGCCACGGCGTAGTTCGATATGACGCATCGTACCGGTGGCCGATGGCCCGCCCGAGGCAAAAAGAGCAGTGACCAGGGTGCTAAGCGAACTGACCGTGTAGACGCCCGGCTGCCGCGCATTGCCAAGAACGAAGATCTGAATAGACCGAAGCTGACCCGTGGTAACGTTCAGCTCGAAATCCTTGTATAGATTCGCGATCGCGGAATGAATGTAGGATTCCAACTGATCGTATCGAATTCCTGCGACCGTCAATGCTCCAATCTTAGGGACGAAGATCTGTCCGTTCCTATCCACGCTAACCCGGGCCTGAAGGTCAATCTTTCCCCATACCCTGATAATAAGTTCGTCTCCGGCACCTTATACATAGTTAGCAGGGACTGGGGCCCGATCCATGGGCGCAAACGTGGTCGGGACCTGGTCAAACAGCTGACGTCCGTACACCGGAAGCGGACGGCCGGCGGCGTCCTCGACAAACAACTCAAACTCGGACCGGTTTGTGATTGGCTTGGAAATCGTAGGAGAAAAGCGATCCGGGCCGGGATTTGTGGAGAGCGGAACATTCGGTCCAGTCGCTAACGGGTCAATGTAGTACCCGTGGTCCGGAGTCTGGATACCGTTGTATGCAGGACTCGCGCCTCCGGACTGGGGCCAATCCGTTATCGGTGCGTTCTGGTTGGTGGATGAAGGAGCAGTCGGTGCCGTTTGCGCCCAGCACATGGACGCGCCACCTATAACCAGGACGAGTACTTTGCGGTTCATGAACAGATTCATTTAGAGGCCCGACGCGCGCCTTAGACCAGGCTGTTGCGTACTTTTCTGTTGGTTCGGATGCTGCATTGGAGAATGGCTGGGATCC
>Ga0207109_1100_pt1 | contig 19242 bp, 18 predicted proteins | sample Alteio_BWMinHeat_73_FD_153584 | JGI IMG/M metagenome (GOLD analysis project Ga0207109, IMG submission 153584) | Enriched cells from forest soil in Barre Woods Harvard Forest LTER site, Petersham, Massachusetts, United States -... | ecosystem: Environmental > Terrestrial > Soil > Temperate forest >... | reverse complement strand
ATCGGAGCCTGGCCCGGACCCTCGTGAATTCCGCATATGTCAAGCGGCTCCTCGCTTTGCAACTGCGAAAAAGGATCGATGCGGGCGCGCGCAAGCCGGATTCCTCGCGCAAGGCCGACGAGAAGGGATCCGGGGTGAACGATCCGGCGGCCATGCGCGCGCGATATCAGCAACTCTTCAGTGAAGCCCAGGCCCAGCTGCGTCAGGCAAGGAAGATCTACGCGTCGCACGGCCATTCTGCGGGAATCGGAACGGTGATTGTGAATGCAGGATCGCTGCATCTCGACCGAGGGGACATCGACCGCGCGGCCCGCGAAGCCCTGGAAGCCTATCGCATTGGACACGAGAAAGGGGATCACATTCTCATGGCTCGGGCTCGAGTATTGCAGGCGGCCGCTGAAAATGCCAAGGTCGAAGAACAGTTGGGCGAAGACGTCGATACCGCGCTTCACGCCGATCACGCCAAGCAATTCAGTGAAGATGCCCTCGAGTTTGCCAGGCACACGCAGAATCGCAGGTTGCTGGCCGGTGCATACATCGCGCGCGGCACCACAGCCGCGAACGACTTCTTTCAGGACTGGGATCTGGCCAGGCGGTGCGCGAACGAAGCCACCGAGTTGATGGGCGCCGGCGAAAACGACCACCTGGCGGACGAACTGGCCGCGCTCAAGTCGCGAATCACCCAGGCTTCGGGCATCAACGACACGCTTCGCGGCTGGTCCGAGGGTGTCGTTGGCGACAAGACCTTTCAGCAAGTCACAGAAGAATTCGCAGAAATCGTAATTCCGAAAGTGTGGCTGCGCGAAGATCGCAAGATATCGCGCGTCGCGCAATCGTTGTCGATTTCTCCCAAAAAGGTAAGGCGCATTCTTCGCAATGCCGGCCTGCTCGACAACGTGAACCAGGAGCACCGCCGCTAGATTGCTGCACGTTTCGCCTGGAGAAAATGAGCAGCGCACATTGGTAGTCCCCAGAAAAGCCACGAATTCATGATGGGTCCGTTCGGTCTTACGCCGAACTCCGTGCCCAAACTCTAGTGACGACGGTCACGGTTCGCTGAATGACCTGTGTGTTTAGCTATGGATCTCGGGCCCCCCATCTCCCGGAAAAGATCCCGGAAACAACCTTGCCAATTACCCCCTTTCCCGAGGTGTATATGCAGTCCTCCCCGACCAATCCGTCGCCCACCCCAGTGGCACAGGCGGAGCGCAGGCCGTTCCTGGTTTCATTCGACTCAGGCCGGGAATTCAGTCTTGATCATTGGATGGAAGTCTCCTGGCTGGTTGAGCGCCAGCAGGACGAGCTCGAAGGTTACATCTTCGAAGATTGCTTGCTGACTCCCTAAACATGCGGTGAAGAGGCTTCGTTAGAAATGAAGGCCTCCGCTGCAGATCAACACCTCTCCGGTGACATAGTCCGATAGCGGGCTGCAAAAGAACAGCACCGCGCCAGCCGCCTCTTCGGGAGTGCCCAACCGGCCAAGCGGACAAGCAGTTTTCACCGAATCGAGAAGACTGGGTTGGACGCCCAGGCGAATCTGGTGGCCGTGCATCTCCATCTTGGCGGTAGCATCGGTTAGCGGCTGCACCAGCCGTGTGCCGATCAGACCGAATCCAACGGCGTTCACGTTCACGTTATACCGGCCCCACTCCTTGGCCAGCGTCTTGGTCAGGCCGATAATTCCGGCCTTGCCCGACGAATATCCCGCCTGGCCAGGATTGCCGTCTGTGCCGGCGATGGAAGTGATGTTGACCACTTTGCGCATCACCTGCCGACCGTTCGCGATCTCCTTTTTGGCTGCTTCCCGGATATAGGACGAGGCGGCGCGGAGTATCCGGAAGGGGGTCAGCACGTGAATTTCCAGCATCGCCTGGAATTGTTCATCCGTGGTCTTCTGAATCACGTTGTCCCAACTGTAGCCGGCATTGTTCACGATGATGTCAATCGAATCAAATTCGGCGATCGTGGCCTGGACGATCATCTCCGGGACCGACGGGTCCGTCAGGTCGGCGGTTACGTGGCTGACCCGGCCCGGATGTCCCAGTGCTGCTTCGGAATCCAGGAGCAGCGCTTCGTCCAGATCGTTGATCATCACTCGAGCCCCGGCTCCGACCAGCCGCTTCGCTATGGCGCGTCCGATGCCTCGGCCGGCTCCGGTCACCAGCGCCGTTTTTCCTTCCAGCGTGAACGGCGTTTCTACCGTGCGCTCAGATTCAAATACGATTCTTTCTGCTTCCATTTCACCCACCTTGCAATGCCATCGTACGCTGCAGTGCAGCATCATATATGCTGCACTGCACAATTGTATAGATGGAAGCTGGTTCCAAGTCGTTGCCTTTTTTCAAACAGCCACGGCTTCCATCCCGAAACGAACTTGCGAGGATCCCTTTTCCGGGACCGGGAAGACCCGCGAAGCTCTGAAGATAACCCGCTTTCAGGGACTCTCCATTCCAGCCACCCCGGAAAAGCCAATAGGAATTCTCTCCACACCATTCTCTGTGGACGCAAGGAGTGCCGCAGAAGAACCTCCACTCAAAAAACTCTGCGTCTCTCTCCAGCACAATCTGGAGAGCGAAAGGATTCGGCTAAATGAGTCATCGAGAAGTTGTTGTACTTAGCGCTGTGCGAACCCCGATAGGAAAATTCGGAGGCGCACTCAAAGACATTCCCCCCAGCGAACTTGCAGCCAAGGTAGTGTGCCAAAGCATGCAGCGCTCGGGACTGTCCCCAGCAGATATCGGCCATGTCGTCTTCGGCAATGTTATTCATACCGACCCCAAGGACATGTATCTTGCCCGCGTGGCCGCGTTGCGCGGCGGCCTGCAGCTTGACACCCCGGCTCTGACGCTGAACCGGATGTGCGGAAGCGGCCTGCAGGCCATCGTGACCGCCGCGGATGCGATTGTGCACGGGGATACGGATGCCGCGATTGGCGGCGGTGCCGAATCCATGAGCAGGGCTCCCTATTGGCTGTCTGCAATGCGGTGGGGGGCGCGGTTGAACGATGCTACCGCGATTGACGCTCTGGTCGCATCTTTGACTGATCCGTTTGACGAAGTCCACATGGGCAACACGGCGGAGAACGTCGCACGCAAGTGGGGCATAACCCGCGAAGACCAGGACGAACTGGCAGTGGAGAGCCATCGTCGCGCCTTGGAGGCGATCGAAAAAGGCAGGTTCAAGAGCCAGATTGTGCCTGTCGAGCTCAAAAGCCGGTCGGGATCCACATTCTTTACTACCGACGAGTCGCCGCGCAGCGATGCGACCATCGAGAATCTCGCCAGGCTCAAACCGGCCTTCGACAAATCTGGGACGGTTACCGCCGGCAACTCATCGAGCATCAACGATGGAGCCGCCGCCGTGGTCCTGATGGAACGTCACGCGGCCGAGGAGCGCGGGCTCAAACCAATGGCCCGTTTGGTCGACTATGCCGTCGCCGGAGTCGAACCCGGAGTGATGGGAATCGGACCCGTGCCCGCGGTGCGAAAGCTCTACAAACGCACCGGACTCGGCAACGATCAGATCGATGTCTTTGAAGCCAACGAAGCCTTCGCCGCCCAGGTGCTCGCAGTGCGACGCGAACTGGATCTCCCGCCAGAGAAGACTAACCCCAACGGGAGCGGCATTTCTCTGGGTCATCCGCTCGGCGCAACCGGTGCGATTGTCACCGTGAAGGCGTTGCACGAACTCCAGCGGGTTGGGGGCAAATACGCCCTCGTGACCATGTGTATCGGCGGCGGGCAAGGTATAGCCGCCATCTTTGAAGCCATTAACTAACGCAAGGAGTGAGAGGACAATTCCATGGCTACAGCCACCTTATACGAAGTCAGCGTGTCAGCGTCCAAGCCCCTTGCCGGCAAGGTCGCGTTCGTCACCGGAGCGTCCCGCGGCATTGGGCGCGCCATCGCTCTGGAACTAGCCAGCCGCGGTGCCACCGTAGCTATCAGCTTTCGCACCGGCTTGAGCGGTGCCGAAGTGGTCAGAAACCAGATCGAGGAAATGGGCGGAACGAGCGAGATCTTCCAGGGCGACATCTCTGAGAAGGGCCAGGCGCGAATGGTTGTGAAGCAAGTGCTCGAGACCTATCAACGGATCGACATCCTGGTGAATAATGCGGGGATTACTCGCGACCGCAGTATTCGCAAGATGACCGACGACGATTGGACCGATGTCATCGATACCAATCTGAATAGTGCGTTCTACTGCACGAGCGCCGCCATACCGGCAATGATCGAGCAGAAATACGGCCGCATCGTAAGCGTGGCTTCCTTCGTCGGTCAGGCGGGCAACTTCGGCCAGGCAAACTATGCGGCCAGTAAAGGCGGATTGATTGCGTTCACCAAGGTACTGGCCCTGGAACTGGCGAGGTACAACATCACTGCGAATGTCATCGCACCGGGCTTTACCGCGACCGACATGTTAAGTGGAATTCCGGCCGATCGCCTGGAGCAGATCAAGGAGAAGATTCCCATGCGCCGCCTGGCAGAGCCGGAGGAGATTGCCAAGGCCGCCGCCTTCCTGATCTGCGATGGCGATTACGTCACCGGCCAGCAGATCAACGTGAACGGCGGGCTTTATATGTAGCCAAACGCAATCATGTCACCGGGAGCGGACCGCCAACCATTGATCGATGTGCGGCCAGGTAAGTTTTTGGGCTCCGCTTCCGGCCATGATGCCGATATGCCCTCCCGGTACGCGAAAGATTTCCTGATCGGTGCTCGAGATTTTCGTAACGATCGCCTCTGACTGACAAGGCGGGGTGATGTGATCGCCCTCCGCTATAACTGTGAGCAGATTGGCATGCAACCGTTTCAGATTCACCAACTCCCCACGGATCTTCAACTGGCCTTTCATCAATCGATTGTTGCGGTATAAATCGACAATAAGCTGGCGATAGGCGCCGCCTGCCATGGGAAAAATATCCGTGACCCATGTGTTCATGGCGTGCCACGATTCCACCACCTGGGGATTGTCAAGATTATCCCAGAGCTTCAGATAATTCGCGATGTAGTTTTCGACCGGCTTGAGGGCCTTGGCTCCATAGTCGATCATTTCGCCCGGCATATTGCCGAACGTCGCCAATACGCGATCGACATCGAAATGCTTTTCATCCGTCCAGCGCGCAAATGTCAGCTGCTGCGGATTTGAAAAATCAAGTGGCGCCGTCAACAGAAGCAGGTTGCGCAAGCCATCGTCGGGACGCATCGAGGCATAGATGGTGGTAAGTATCGCGCCAATGCACCAACCCAGAAGACTGAATTCAGTAGATCCGGAAAGAGCCTTCACCTTGCGAATGGCTCTGGTCATGTAGTCGAGGACATAATCATCGAACTTCATGTCCTTATCTTCGAGGCCCGGAATTCCCCAATCGAGAAGATAGACGTCGAACCCGCGCCCCACCATGTATTCGATGAAGCTGTGTCCCGGCCGCAAGTCGAGAATGGTCGGCCGATTCATGAGAGCGAAAACAAGAAGCAGTGGGATGGGATGCCGAGACTCCGGCGGGACCACGGGAATGTAGCGGTAAAGCCTGGCCTTGTTGAGCGTCCAGACAGTCTCTTTGGGCGTCTGCGCAATCGCCGCTTTTGTGGTCATTACCTTGTTGAGAGTTTGAAACCGCTGCTCGAGAACCGACCATTGATCAGGCAATACCGCAGCCTCTGTCATTTCGACCTCTGTGCCATTTTCGGAGTTGCTGTTGCCCGCAAACCGCGAGACTCATAGCCGCGAACAACGGGAGCGGTGCCTCCCGTCCCAGCGTGAGACCGCAACGCTCTCCGAAAATGCTTTAGCCCTTCTTACGGTTTCCTTTTTGGGGAGGGTTTCCCTTGACTCTTGCCGCTCTTTTCACCCTCCCGGCCCTTCGTACGGGATTCGGGTCTGGACCGGCAGTGGAAGGCGCGGGCCTTGCCACCGAACAAAGTTCGACGATTCGATCGAGCTTGGCTTCCATGTCGTCCAGTCGCATCTCGATGTTGGTCAAGCGTCCTGCCAACGCCGCCACCTCCTGTCGCGACGGCATAGAGGACTTTTTGAGCGCCGCTGCCATGGCCTTATCGAATGCCTCGCGAAAAGGCGCCGACGCCATAAGCGAGGTGTTGAGCATGGCGCCCGTAGCCGGCGCGTACTCCTCGCTGTTCACCGCATTGATCATCACCTTCGACACGGCGTCGAGATAACTATCCCGCATTCCGCGAAAGGCGTCGAAAGGATCGACGGGCTTCTCGTCGTTTTCTGCAGCCATTGGTGCAACTCCCGACTCTCACGTTACACAAAGCATATACCTGTACGGGCTCAGGCCACCCTTTGATTGCTCCTCCGGGTTGGATCGGCTTGCGTAACCCTCGCCCCGCACGGGTACTTGGTCCATGCCAGATCAATGGACCTTGAGGGGTTCCTTCAAAACTTCCAACAACTCCTTCTGGGCATCAACGACCACTTCGATGCCGCGCTGCACAGAATCTGCCGCAGCGCCCGCGGGCGTGCCCGCATAGCCAAATTGCTTCTTCGCGGTTTCAAAAACGGCCTTGGTCTGCTTGGTCGTGTAGTCGAGAGCTGTCTTCTGCGCTGCCACCGATTGATCAATGGCTTCCTGGGCTCTCGCCACTCCCTCATCGATGACCTTGCCCGTCTTCACCTTGCGCTCCTTCACCAGGTCGGCCAACGTATGGGTCTGCTCCACCATCAGGTCGATCATTCCCTTATGGGTTTCTGCAAAACGATCAAATGCCGTGGTGGCTAGATCAAGCATGAACAACCCGGGAGCAGCAGCCGCCTGTTTCTTCCAGCTGCTCACCATCTCGGCATTGTGCTCGATGGCCAGATCGATCGCTTTCTTCTGGGCGTCAGCCATGCGGTCGATCCCGCTCGTGTAGACTCGAACCGTTGATTCAACAAAGTCCAGTTTCTCGCCTGCGGCACCCGTTACCGGTCCCTCAGGTCCTTTTTCCGTCGCCTTCATATCATGCTCCTTCGGGCGCATTCGCGCTGCGATAATTGCTGCACTGCAGCATGACTCATTAGGCTCTCCAATCCCGCGCGTTGTCAAGAGTAAAATGCCAGGTAATGGCGAAGAAAACGGTGGTAATCAAGAAATACGAAAACCGGCGGCTCTATGACACCACCAACAGCCGGTATGTGAACCTCGAAGAGGTGGCTCAGCTCCTGCAGCAGGGCAACGACGTGCAGGTGGTGGACGCTACGACGAATGAGGACATTACGCGCTTGATTCTGACCCAGATAATCGTCGAAGACGCCAAGGCTCCGAACTCGAATTTCCCGCTCGATCTGCTTCGCCAGATGGTGATTACGTCGGGTCGTGCCAGTCAGGAAAGCGCGTTGAAGTACATGAAAACCATGCTTGAGATCTATCAAAGCACTTATCGCGCGATGGTGCCTCCGCTCAATCCGTTCGATTTCATGCAGAGTGTCCGGACAGAACAAAACATTCCGGGAGAGGAAGCGCGCTCCGCTGCCACAAGCGCCACACCGGGCGGCGGGCGAAAGAAGACTGACCGGCAGGATACCGACGAAGTGAAGGACCTGAAAAGGCGCATCGCCGAACTGGAAAGGTTGGTTTCCGGCCTCGTACCGGACAAATCGTAGCCTACTGTTCGAATAGGGAAGTTAAGCGACCAGCGCGCCTCCGCTACCTTTTGCAATACAAAACTGCCGACGTATTGACTGCGCAAGCAGCATTCGCTGCTCTCCACCGTATAGCGAACGGCAAGTCTGCCCGCCTCCCACAAGTACTAAACTCAACGTCACGCCGCATTGATAGGCACGACTCTTCCATCCCGCAGGGATTTGATATCGCGCATCGGTGGCTGGCCGAAGAAACGGCTATACTCGCGGTTGAACTGGCTTACACTCTCGTAGCCCACTTCGTATGCCGCGCTCGTGGCATCGATCCCGTCCATAAGCATGCGCTGCCGTGCAGTCTGCAAGCGAAGTTGCTTCTGATACTGCAGCGGACTCATTGCCGTCAGACCACGGAACTGATGGTGGAGCGTGGAAACCCCCATGCGCGCAACCGCGGCGAGTTCTTCCATGTGCAGCGGCTTGGCAAAGTTGGCCCGGAGCCACGCGATCGCTCTTGCCGTTCTGTGGCTCAAATCGCCAGTCGTCGCAATGGCGCGGAGGCGTTCGCCTTGTGGAGTACGGAGAATGCGGTAGAGAATCTCGCGCAGAATTAAATGGCTGAGAAATGGGATATCCTCCGGAGTCTCGAGAAGCTCGATCAATCGGGTGCAGGCATCCAGCAGGCCCACGGTCGTCTCACCCACAGCGATTCCCCGAGATTGAACAGACCTTGTGGATTCCGGCAACTCTTCCCGGCTTATGACTTCCCGCACCGTAGGCATATCGAGTCGGAGAAACATCGAGAGCAGGGGAACCTGTTCTGAAGCTTCGATGATTTGACTTTCAGCGGGAACATCGATCGATGACAGGAGAAAGGACGATCCGTCGCAGTGGTAGATGGTCCCTCCCAGGTTGACGCGCTTCCGCCCCTGTACGAAAACCGTAAGGCTGGGTTCGTATGTGGCCAGAAAGCATGCTGTCGGCTTGGTTCGGCGATATAGCCCCAGCCCCGGGATGGCGGTTGGATTCTCTCCGGGAGAGTGCGTGTGCGCCGCGATCTTCGAAGCTAACTCCTTCCGCATTTCGATCACATCTGCGGTGCGACTCTTGGGTTTCTCTGTCGGTCTCGACATCTTGCACATCCTCCTTGTCCAGCCTACCGCCTGAAAGACTTCTTCGTGCACAAAATCCGCCCTCCAGACAGAATCAGGCAAAAGATTGGCAGGATCAGGAAAGCGCATTCGATGCATCTCTCTCTAGCATCGGAATTGCCTGAGCAGCCAAAGGAGAAGTCAAAATGCAAAAACGAAAACTTGGAAGGAGCAATCTGGAAGTCTCGGCCATCGGCTTCGGCTGCATGGGAATGAGCTGGTCCTACGGGCCTCCGAAAGACAAGCAGGAGATGATTTCTCTGCTCCATGCCGCCGTAGAGCGCGGTGTCACATTCTTCGATACCGCTGAAGTATACGGTCCGCTACAGAACGAAGAACTTGTCGGTGAGGCCCTCGCTCCGTTTCGCGGGAAGGTAGTAATCGCGACCAAGTTTGGTTGGGAAGCCAATCCCAACGACGCAGGCAAGTGGAACGCTCTTAACAGCCGGCCGGAGCACATCAAACAAGTCGCAGAGGCGTCGCTCAAGCGCCTCAAGGTCGATGCCCTCGATCTGTTCTATCAGCATCGTGTCGACTTGAATGTTCCGATCGAAGACGTCGCCGGCGCCGTAAAGGACTTGATTCACGAAGGCAAGGTGAAGCACTTCGGTCTCTCCGAAGCGAGCGCCCAGACAATCCGCCGCGCCCACGCGATTCAACCCGTCGCTGCGCTCCAGAGTGAGTACTCGCTGTTCTGGCGAGAGCCGGAGGAGACCGTGATGCCCGCCCTGGAGGAACTTGGCATTGGCTTCGTTCCGTTCAGTCCACTCGGCAAAGGCTTCCTGACCGGCAAGATTGACGCAGGTACGAAGTTCGAGAGCACCGACTTTCGCAGCAGCGTGCCGCGGTTCAGCCCGGAGAATCGCAAAGCGAATCACGCTTTAGTCGACGTGATCAGTTCGTTCGCAGAACAAAAGAAGGTCACTCCCGCGCAAATTGCGCTCGCCTGGCTGCTTGCGAAAAAGCCGTGGATCGTTCCCATCCCAGGCACCACGAAGGTGGCTCGACTCGAAGAGAATCTCGGTGCTGCAAACGTCGAAATCACTCCAGCCGATGTGCGCGCCCTCGAAGACGCCTCGTCGAAGATCAGGCTTGAAGGAGCGCGCTATCCGAAGTTCCACGAACAGCTGGTAGGCCGGTGAGCCGCAACCACCAAAGGAATCGGAAATGAAACCGCTACATCTCGCCGCGTTAGTTGCTGTTGTGGCCGTCGCCGGGGTCACTCAGGCTCAATCTGCAAAGAAGCAATCCGGTGATCAGGAAAAACTGATCGGAGCGTGGCATTTGGTGCGCATTGAAGCACAAGGGCCGGATAGAAAGGCCGCGGATATCCACCAGCCGAAAGGTATGCTCATCTACACGCGCGACGGCCATATGTCCGTGCAACTTATGTATCCCAGGTCGGCCAATGCTCAAAATAACGAGTATGTCGAGAGTGGGTACGAGGCTTCCTTCGGGAACTATGACGTAGATGAAGCGAAGCATCTGCTGACCCACCACGTACAGGGATCGATCACGCGCGATCTCCTCGTCGGCAAGGACCTTTCTCGCGTCTATCAATTCACCGCGGACGGGAGCCTGGTCATCCGCTCTGCCCGGCCCGATGAACACTGGTCCGCTACCTGGCAGCATTACTAATCAGATGTCGCGAAGGACAAACCCAAATGACCGCATGGACGAAAGAGGAACTACGCAAGATTGCTGAGGCCGATGATCTACATGTCGCGCCGTTCCGCGAAGATGGAGTCACGTACGGCACGCCAACGTGGATCTGGTCGGTGGCGGTCGACGACGCCCTCTATGTCCGCGGCTATAACGGGCTGAACTCCCGCTGGTACCAGGCTGCGGTGCAGCAGAAGGCGGGACGGATCATCGCCGCCGGGATCACAAAGGAGGCCGTCTTCGAGCCTGTCGAGGGGCCCATTACGATCGCATCGACGATGCCTACAGGGCAAAATACAAAGGCAGCCCATACGTTAAGCCGATGATCGGCGCGCGCGCCCGTACCGCAACCGTCAGGATCACGCCACGCTGAAACGGCGGACTTCGATCGCCGCCTTTGCAGGGATTCGTCAACGTTCCAGAACAAGCCGGCCATCATGATTCTGTTGCCTTGGAAGCCCTTTCCCAGCCGGGGACTTCCGCGCCGGGCGCCGATCGTCGATTTGGGACACCTTTTCCTCAGTTCGACTCGCCAATCCTCCACCCACGCCCGCGACTAAAATTGAAATAGTCATGCCCGAATTCACGCACCTCCATCTGCACACCGAATACTCTCTCCTCGACGGCGCCTGCGACGTCAAAAAGCTCGTCGATCGCGTCGCCGCGCTCGGCCAGACTTCCGTGGCTATGACCGATCACGGCAATATCTACGGCGCTGTCCACTTCTTCAACGCCGCCAAGGAGAAGGGAATCAAGCCCATCCTCGGCTGCGAACTCTACGTGTGCAAAAACGAGGACCACCGTGCCCCCGCCCAGGGCGACGACTACAACCACCTGCTCGTCCTTGCCGAAAATGAAGAAGGCTACCGCAACCTCGTCCGCATCACCTCCGAAGCCTCCCTCCACGGCTTCTACCGCAAGCCGCGGGTCAGCAAGCGCTACCTGGCCCAGCACGCCAAAGGACTCATCGGCTCGTCCGGCTGCCTTTCCGGCGAGCTCTGCGAGGAACTCTCCGCCGGCCATTACGACAAAGCCAAGGCCGTCGCCCTCCAGTACCAGGACATCTTCGGCAAGGGCAATTTCTATCTCGAGATCCAGGACCAGGGCCTCGAAGCCGAACGCAAAATCCAGAACGATCTCTTTCGCCTCGAACGCGAGCTCGAAATTCCCCTCATCGCCACCAACGACTCGCACTACCTCTGCGGCGAAGATTCGCATGCCCACGACGTGATGCTTTGCGTCCAGACCAACGCCAAAATCCGCGACGACGACCGCTTCAAGTTTGACTCCGACCAGTTTTTCGTGAAAAGCGGCGAGGAGATGGCGCGTCTGTTCCCCGACTCGCCCGGCCTGCTCGCCCGCACCATGGAGATAGCCGAACGCTGCCACTTCAAATTGCACCCGGTCGAAAATCCGTTTCCTGAATTCGCCGTCCCCGAAGGCCACACCATTGACAGCTACTTCGAGCAGGTGTGCCGCGAGGGGTTGAAGAAGCGCTTCGAAACCGCGGTGCGAAATCTTGAGGCTCGCGGAGTGCTCCGCGCGCCCGCGCATGAATATGAGTCGCGCTTGAATTTCGAAATCGGGGTCATCAAGCAGATGAAGTACTCCGGCTACTTTCTCATCGTGTGGGACTTCATCAAGTACGCGCGCGACCACGGCATTCCGGTTGGCCCCGGTCGCGGCTCGGCGACCGGCTCGCTGGTCGCCTATGCCATGGAGATCACCAACATCGATCCCATGCAGAACGTGCTTCTCTTCGAGCGCTTTCTCAATCCCGAGCGCGTGACCATGCCCGATATCGATGTCGACTTCTGCCAGAACCGCCGCGGTGAGGTCATCGAATACGTAACCCGCAAGTATGGCCGCGAGCAGGTGGCGCAGATCATCACCTTCAACACCATGGCTGCCAAGGCTTCTATCAAGGATTGCGGCCGCGCCATGGATATGCAGTACGGCGACGTGGATCGCATCGCCAAGCTGGTGCCCGCAACCGTCGGAATGACCATTGACAGGGCTCTCGAAGATGTACCCGAACTGGCCAGGATCTACGAGAGCGACAAGCAGGTTCGCGAACTGATCGATACCGCGAAGAAGCTCGAAGGGCTGGTGCGCGGAGCGGGTGTGCACGCCTCGGCCGTGGTGATTGCGCCCCGTCCTCTCACCGAGCTGGTGCCGCTCAACAGGACCAAGAACGACGAAATCGTAACCGCTTACGACATGAAGTCGGTCGAAAAGATGGGCCTGCTCAAGATGGACTTCCTTGGCCTTGCCACGCTCACGGTGATCGACGATTGCCTCAAGCTCATCGACCAGACCAGAGGCCTGAAACTCGATATCGAAATGGTCCCGTTGGACGACCCCGAGACCTTCAAGAAGGTGTTTCACACCGCGCTCACCTCGGGGATATTTCAGTTCGAGTCCAGCGGCATGCGCGACATTTTGCGCCGCTACAAGCCCGACACCGTTGAGGAGTTGACCGCCCTCAATGCCCTCTACCGGCCCGGCCCCATGGACATGATCGACGACTTCATCGAGCGCAAATGGGGACGCCGCAAGGTGGAATTCCTGCTGCCCGAACTCGAGGCCGTTCTAAAGGATTCGCTGGGCGTGATCGTCTACCAGGAGCAGGTGATGCGGATCGCCAACGTGCTCGCCAGCTACTCGCTCGGCGAGGCCGATCTGCTGCGCCGAGCCATGGGAAAGAAAGATCCTCAGGCGATGGCCAAACAGCATGACCGCTTCATGAGCGGTGCGGCGGCCCTTGGCCATCCCAAGAACCCGGTTGGCGAAATCTTCGATCAGATGGCCAAGTTTTCCGGCTACGGCTTCAACAAGTCGCACTCGGCGGCCTATGCGCTGGTGGCCTATCAAACCGCTTATTTGAAGACCCACTACCCGGTCGAGTTCATGGCTGCGCTGCTTACCTCAGAAACCTCCAAGCCCGAAAATGTTGTCAAGTACATCGGCGAATGCAAAGAAATGGGCATCAACGTCGAGCCGCCCGACGTGCAGGTCTCGGGCGCACAGTTCACGCCGCACAGCGATGCCATCCGCTTCGGCCTGGCTGCGGTGAAAAACGTCGGCGGCAACGCTATCGAATCCATCATCAAGGCCCGTGCCGAAGTCGGCGGCCGCTTCAAGAGCTTCTGGGAATTCTGCGAAAAAGTCGACCTGCGCCTGATGAATTCGCGAGTGATCCAGTCCCTCATCAAGGCCGGCGCCCTTGACTCGATGGGCCCTCGCGGCGCCCTCTTTGCCGCGGTCGACAAAGCCATGGAGCGCGCACAAAAAGCCCAGCGCGACGCCGAATTGGGACAGACCGGTCTCTTCGGCCTCTTCGACGAACCGCCCGCCAACGGCCATCGCGGCGACGATCTGCCTCACGTCCCCGATTGGGAAGAAAGCGAGCGGCTCGCCAACGAAAAAGAAGTCCTCGGCTTCTTTGTCTCCGGCCATCCGCTCGATAAATACGCCGAAAAGATTCGCAACCTCCCCGCGGTCATTCCCATCGCCGAAGCCTGCGAGCGCAAGCCCGCCGAACGGCGCTGGGGCAAAGACAGCGATCCGGGCGACGAGATCCAGGTAGCCGGCATTATCCACGGGCTTCGCGTGCAGAAGAGCAAGCGCGACCAGAAGCTCTATGCTCAAGCTTCGCTCGAAGACGCCAGCGGCAAAATCGACCTGATCTGTTTCGCGCGCGATTACGAGCGGCTCTCGGCGCAGCTCAAAATCGAGGCGCCGGTGCTCATCCGCGGCAGCATCATGAAGGAAGAGGATGCCGCGCCCAAAATCTCCATCAGCGGAATTCAATCGCTCGAAGAAGTGCAGGTCAAGCTGCCTTCCGGCATCCGCATCCGCATCAACCTCGATCGCGCCACGGATGAGATGCTGGCGGAACTGAAGAGCGCCGCCGACGCTGCGCCCGGCCCCGGCAAAGTGATGCTGCACCTCGAGTGCAAAGGCGAGTATGCCGTCATTCTCGAACCCGAAGGTATGAATGTGGCTGCCGACCGCGGCTGGGTCGAGCGCGTGGAAGAACTGCTGGGGCGGGGAAGTGTCCAGCCCGTCGGCTGACCCGTTACGTCACACCGATATGGGTGCCCCAGGTCTCGCTTTTGAGACCTGGGATTCCACAAGTCTCCATTCGAATCGACCCTCACATCTGGAACAGAAACCCCGAAGGCGAACCCCACAAATTCCGCGACCGATCGTTGTAGAACACGCTGAATTCCAGCCCGCACAAATCGTACTCGAACAACGGCACGCGATCGAAGATCCCATCGGCTCCCAGCGAATACTCATCCCCGCCGCAGTCGACCATCAACGAATCGCCGGTAGAAAGCCGCTCCGGGTGGGTGAGCAGAATGCAGCCGAACGCAAACGCGCCCAATCCGAATTCGTTACCCAGCATGATCACCCGCGTACGGCGCGCGGAACAGCCACGATGAAGCCGTCCCAACTGCGCCGCGACCACTTGGATGTCGTTTCCGGGTTGCTGCTCCGACAGGATCGCCAGGGCCCGATCCGATCGCTCGGCCTGCCGCAAGTACGCCTCCGAGAGCCTTCCCTTCACGCGATTGGCGAACTTGCGCTGTCGCTCAATGATATCGAGGACAACTTCCAGTGCCTCATTGTAGGTAGGCGCAATCGCCTGCCAGCGCGGAATCGCAAACCATGCCTCCGCGCCCTCCGGAAGCGGCCGCCGCCCGATGCGCTCCAAGCAACTACCCAGCGAAGGAAAGCATTTGCGCAACACGGTGACCTGCGCTTCAATCGGGCGCACACGATACGTTGGCGGATATTCCCGATTCGAAGCCGTTTCCTCGTCCTTGTACTTGTCGCTCACGATATGACGCAGCACAATGTCGGTCACCGACTTCGTGAATTCTGCCTTCAGCCTCGCATGTTTGTCGAGAACAAGCTGCGCCGTCTGCCGGTCCAATTTCTCGATCGCGCTCTTCGACGCCGCAGCGACAGCTTCGCCTAAAAATTTACGCAGCGATTCCTGCTGCTCTGAAGTGGTGTTGCCGGTGATGTTGAGCGGAGTAACGAAACTCGCAGTTGCCATAGCCGCAGCGCTGTCCAATGAAAATGCGCCCCGCGTTGCTTATCGGCGTTTTTAAGAATCTCTCCAGACCACAAGTTTTGTTATCGTGAGGCGCAGGGAAGGACGTGCTTTCGCGTGTGTGCCGGATCTCGTGTTTACGACTTAACGATTTTATTAGCCTCTTCAAATTACGTCGCTTCATCTCGCACAACGATCACATTTAGAAACCGTGGCCCATGCACGCCCTTGATGCGCGTCATCTCAATATCCGCCGTCGCGCTCGGCCCCGAAATATAAGTCGCGAGTTCCGGCGGCTCGGCACACCGCGCAAAATATTCCGGTAGTGTTTCCACCACATCGCTCGCCTTTAGCACGCACAGATGCCAGTCCGGCAGAAGGCTGATCACGCGCCTTCCTTCAGCCGCCGAATGATGCAGCACGATGGTCCCGGAGTCCGCGATCCCGCAAAACGAAGCTGTCACCACGCCGTCGGTCTTTTCAATTTCACTGGTCGTGAGTTCGTGGTCAATCTTCCAGTCGAATCCCTCGACCAGCCACTCAGCCGGCAATCCCGCCGGGGCAACAAACACCCGTCGCCCGCTCGCGTCGAGCATCGCCCTAATCGCGTCGGGAAGGGAATCGGGAGACGCCTCCAACACCTCCGCGTCGTACTCGCGCAAGCGCTCGACCATCAGCGCAAGCCGCTCCTCCACTGCGAGCCCGCCGGCCCTAACGTACTTCCGCTCGAGCGCCGCATAGCTCCCCGCGATATCCGCCGCACCATTCCCCGTCGCGTGCCGGATTTTCCCCAGGATCGCCTCGCGGGAACCAATCGAAGAGCTCATCGGCCCTCCTTCCCCCGCCCCGCGTTTCGTCCTGCCCACCATTCGCGGAACGTCTGATCAGGCAGCCCGCGCAGATCGCGGGTCATCGTCCAGCGCGCGCCAATACTCGGCAGGTAATGGATCCATCCGTCTTTCCTGGTGAACAGGCGCAGCCCCAGCCGGCCCATCTTCTGCGCGAACCGGAACCGCGCCGCGCTCGCAAAGAAGAAATTCGCGATGATCATCCCCAGGTACATGGGATCGAAGAAGCGCCGCTCCTCCTCGCGCTCCTTGTCCGTCACCTTGGCGCGAAGGTCGATCAGAACTTCGGGAATGTTGATCTTCACCGGGCACACATCGTAGCAGGCGCCGCACAGCGAAGATGCATAGGGCAAAGTCTGCGCGTGTTCGAGATGCATCAGTTGCGGTGTGAGGATGGCCCCGATCGGCCCTCCGTACACGGACCCATACGCGTGCCCGCCGGTCTGCCGATACACCGGGCAGGTGTTTTGGCACGCCCCGCAACGAATGCATTTCAGCGTCTGCCGTTCGCGCCCCCGCGCCAGGATGTCCGACCGACCGTTGTCCAGCAGCACCACGTGAAAGCGCTGCGGTCCGTCGCCGGGCGTCACTCCCGTCCACAGCGAAGAGTAGGGATTCATCCGCTCTCCGGTCGCCGAGCGCGCCAGCACCTGCAGCATGATCTCAAGATCCTGAAACCGCGGCACCACCTTTTCGATCCCCGCCAGTGTGATCATGGTCCGCGGGAGCGTAAGGCACATCCGTCCGTTGCCTTCCGACTCCACGATGACCACCGACCCCGTCTCCGCAACCAGGAAATTCGCTCCGCTGATCGCCGTTGGCACGCGCAGAAATTTTTCCCTCAGGAAAGTCCGCGCTGCCCCGGTCAGCTCTTTGGGATCGTCCGTCAACTCCGGCCGGTTCATGCGCCGCGCAAAAATCTCCCTCACCTGCGTCCGGTTCACGTGCAGCGCCGGAACGACAATATGCGACGGCTCGTCCTCGCCCAGTTGCAGAATGATCTCAGCCAGGTCGGTCTCGAACGCCTTCATCCCCGCGGCCTCGATCGCCGGATTCAGTTGAATCTCCGCCGAAGTCATGGTCTTGATCTTGATGACTTCTGTCGCGTGTTCCTGCCGCAAAATCTCCAGGATGATTGCCCGCGCCTCGGCCGCATCCTTTGCCCAATGCACCACGCCGCCCGTCGCGGTGCAGCGCTCCTCAAATTGCTCGAGATAGTGCCCCAGATTCTCGAGCAAATGCATGCGCAGCGCCGACCCCGCCGATCGGAGCTCCTGCCAGTCGGCTTTCTCCGCCACCAAGCGATCGCGTTTTTCCTGGATCACATCCGTGGCGTGCGCCACATTCTTGCGCAGTTGCGTGTTGCGCAGAATCTGAAACGCTGCCGCCGGAAAAGGCGCCGCCTTCTCGGGGTCAAGAATCGGATGCCTTTCCACCACCGGATGGTTCATAGCGTCGCTTCCATGGGCGTGGCCTCGGTGCTCGCCAGGATTTGTGCCATGTGCAGCGTTCTCATCGCCGCGAACTGCCGGTGCAGCGCCCCGCCGATGTGCATCAGGCAGCTGTTGTCGAGAGCGGTGCAGTATTCGGCTCGCGTAGTCAGCACATCAATCAGCTTGGCCGAAAGCATCGCTGAAGAGACCTCCGCATTCTTCACTGAGAACGTTCCTCCGAATCCGCAGCAGCGATCCAGGTTTTCGAGCGGCACCAATTCCAGCCCACGTACGTTGGCCAGCAGTTTGAACGGGCGTTCGCCTAGATGCAACGCCCGCAGCCCGTGGCAACTGGCGTGATACGTCACGCGATGCGGAAAATACGCACCCACATCCTCAACCCCCAGCTTGTCCACCAGGAATTCGCTCAACTCGTACACTCGCGGCAGAAACGACGCAAACTCCCGCCTTAGTTCTTCGTTTCCCAGTTCTTCAAACAGCCCCGGATACTGATCGCGGATCATCGCCACGCACGACGACGAGGGAATCACCACCGTCTCGGCATCCTGATACATACGCACAAATCGCTTGGCCTGCGAATACGCTTCGCTGCGGAACCCCGTGTTGGCGTGCATTTGCCCGCAACAGGTCTGCGCCGGACGGAATTCCACCTCCACCCCCAGCCGTTCCAGCAGCGTCACCACCGCTTGCCCGGTTTCGGGATACAGCGTGTCGTTATAGCAGGTGATGAACAGGGATGCGCGCATTGTTAGTTATTGTTGCAGAAAGCCCGCCCCGACAGGGCAGAATGCTCGAAACAATTTGTCTATTGCAACTGCACCTTTGACCCCGCGGCCCGCTGTGGGACAATGGTGCCCATCATCCGCATCACGCTTGCACCAGCCCACCCGCGGCCCGGAAGTGCAGGTCCTGTATTTGAGGAGGCCTTTCATGCAGTTCACCGTCCGCAAAAACATCCTATTCCTGGCAATTCTCGTCTTTTCGCTCCTGTCTGTCTCCGAACAGCTCGCCCTCGCCCAGAAAGCCGATGACGAACAAAAGATCAAGGACCTCCTCTCCAAGCTCACCCTGCAGGAAGAGATCCGCATACTCTCGGGGTCCAGCACCATGGCCACCACCCCCATCGAGCGCCTGCACATTCCCGCCTTCCGCATGAGCGACGGCCCCATGGGCGCTCATATTCCTCCTCCGTCCACCGCCTACGCCGCCGGCATTGGCCTCGCCGCCAGCTGGGACCGCGACCTCGCCCAGCAGCTCGGCACCCAGATCGGCCGCGACGCCCGCTCCCGCGGCGCCAGCTTCCTTCTCGGCCCCGGCGTCAACATCTATCGCGCCCCTCTCAACGGACGCAACTTCGAGTACTTCGGCGAGGATCCCTTCCTCGCCGCCGAAACCGCCGTCGCCTACATCAACGGAGTCCAGTCCCAGGGCGTCAGCGCCACCATCAAGCATTTCGCCGCCAACAACTCCGAATTCTT
>Ga0207109_1101_pt1 | contig 19476 bp, 16 predicted proteins | sample Alteio_BWMinHeat_73_FD_153584 | JGI IMG/M metagenome (GOLD analysis project Ga0207109, IMG submission 153584) | Enriched cells from forest soil in Barre Woods Harvard Forest LTER site, Petersham, Massachusetts, United States -... | ecosystem: Environmental > Terrestrial > Soil > Temperate forest >... | reverse complement strand
AGCCGGTGGGTTACGTCGCATGGGTTTGCGTTTAATGTTGCGACGGATCTGCGGTATTTCGAGTTGATCGTGCCGTGCGGGATTGCGGAGCGGAAGGCGACGTCGCTGGAAAAAGTTTTGGGGCGCGCGGTGAAGCGGAACGAAGCGGCGATGAAGATCGTCGAACACTTTGGCGAGGTTTTTGGGCGGGAGCCGCAAGTGGCGACACGGGAAGAATTGTTTGCGGCGCTGGAGAAATTCGAGCAGCACGCGGTTGCGGTTCCGGCGTAGCGGCAAAAAGCAGATTCCTCGCTCCGCTCGGAATGACAAGGCTCAGATTGCTGAGCGTTGAAAAAACGAGATTCGCATGACCGTGAGCCAGGCAACACGCCTGCTCACCGGAGACAGAATGAAGAACGTCGAGCTCTCACGGCAGCAGCATCTCGATCTTTACTACCACATGCAGCTCAACCGCGCCGTCGAAGACACGATGGTCAAGCTGTTCCGCCAGAACAAGATTGTCGGCGGACTTTACTCCAGCCTCGGGCAGGAAGCGGTTTCGGTCGGCACCGCGTCGGCGCTTGAGAAAAAAGACTGGCTGGCGCCGATGATTCGCAACATCGGGGCATTGCTCGTCAAAGGCGTGCCGCCGCGCGACATTTTCACGCAGCACATGGCGAAGTATACGTCGCCGACGCTGGGCAAAGACGGCACGAGCCACTTCGGCGACCTGGAAGATCTGCACATCGTTTCGCCGATTTCGATGCTTGGTGATCTGATTCCGGTGATGACCGGCGTCGCGATGGCGGGGCGATATCTTGGACAGAAAATTGTGGCGATGACGTGGATCGGCGACGGCGGCAGCTCGACCGGGGTGTTTCACGAAGGTTTGAATTTCGCCGCGACGCAGAAAGCGCCGTTCGTGCTCGTGCTGGAAAACAACGGCTGGGCCTACTCGACTCCCGTGAAGCGCCAAGTGCCGATCGAAAATCTTGCCGACCGCGCCAAGGCCTACGGGATCGACAGCTACATCGTCGATGGCAATGACGTCGCCGACGTTTACACGACCGCGAAGGAGGCCGTCGAACGCGCGCGCAATGGCGAAGGGCCGATCCTGATCGAGGCGAAGACTTTTCGCCGCATGGGCCACGCGCAGCACGATCCGGCCGAGTACGTGCCGAAAGATCAGCGCACTTATTGGGAAGAACGCGATCCTATCCTGCTGCACGAGAAATTTCTGACGGCGAACGGTTTTCTCGACGACGCGACGAAGAAAGAACTTGAGGCGAAGATGGACGCGATCCTCACGAAGGATCGCGATTTTGCCGAGAGTTCGCCGATGCCGCCGCCGGAGCTTGCGGAGAAGGGCGTCTATTGCACTGGCGACGATTGCCACAAGATCGCGCCGAAGTGGGAGCGCGATAAGTCGGAAGTGATGCCGCCGAAATCGAGCATCGACGCGAGCTGGATGGTCGAAGGATTCGGACGCGGCAAGAGTTCAGGTGGCGGCGTGGCACCGATTCACTTTGGCGATACCGCGCAGAGCGAAGAGCGCAAAGAGGTTGAAGAAAAGCTTTCGCCGGAGACTCCGGAAGAAGTTGTGACGGAAGAGGTGATCAAGCCCTCGGCGGCGAAGGCGGTTGCAGCGAAATCGAAGAATGGTGCGGGCAAGAAAAACGGCGGCAAGGATGCCGACGCTAGCAAGACGAAGCCGACGGCAAAGGTCGCGGCGAAAGTTGCGGCAAAACCCGCTGTGAAAGCTACGGCGAAATCATCGGCTAAGCCATCCGCAAAGCCCGCAGCAAAATCCGCAAAGAAGCCCGTCGCTAAAATTGCGGCAAAGAAAGGCCGGAGGTAACCCATGGCAAGGACTTCCACTGCTCCGGCAACAAACGCGGCCACCAACGGCGGCAAAGGCGACGCGAACGCGCCCACGCAAGTCACTTTTCTCGAAGCCATCAAGCAAGCGATGTACGAAGAAATGGAGCGCGACCCGTCGGTCGTCGTCATCGGCGAAGACGTCGGCGTGTACGGCGGCGCGTTCAAAACGAGCGAAGGGCTGCTCGCGAAATTCGGCTGGGAGCGCGTCATCGACACGCCGATTAGCGAAAGCGCGATCATCGGCGCGGCGTGCGGGATGAGCTATCTCGGACTGCGCCCGATTTGCGAGATGCAGTTCATCGACTTCATCGTGTGCGCATTCAACCAGCTCACGAATTTCGTCGCCAAGGGCCACTATCTCTGGAACGCGCCGGCGCCGATCGTCGTGCGCGGACCTTCGGGCGGCGGCGTCCACGGCGGGCCGTTTCACTCCGCGAACCCGGAAATGTATTTCGTACACACGCCGGGGCTGAAGGTTATCTATCCCTCCACACCGTATGACGCGAAAGGCTTGCTGAAAGCGGCGGTACGCGATAATAACCCTGTGCTCTTTTTCGAGCACAAGTACCTCTACCGCCGCATCAAGGAAGAGCTGCCGGCGGAAGACTACACCGTGCCGATCGGCAAAGCGGCCGTGCGGCGCGAGGGCAAGCACCTCACGATCCTCTCCTACGCGGCGATGATGCACAATTCGCTGGAAGCGGCCGAGGCGCTGGCGAAAGAAGGCATCGAGATCGAAGTGATCGACCTGCGCACCTTGCTTCCGCTGGATGAAGAGACGATTCTGAAGTCGGTGAAGAAGACGAATCGCGTGCTCGTCGTTCACGAAGATACGAAGACGGGCGGGATCGCAGGCGAAATCGCGGCGATTTTGTGCGAGAAGGCGTTCGGCGATCTCGATGGTCCGGTGTTTCGCGTGACCGCGCTGGATACGCCGGTGCCGTACTCGCCGCCGCTGGAAGAGCACTTCTTGCCGAACACCGACAAGATCATGCACGCGGCGCGGGAGTTGGCGAAGTACTGAAGAACGATTTTAGATGCAGGGGCACGGAAGGCCGTGCCCGTCTTTAGGTTTTGCAGGTTTCTCAGGAGACAGACATGGCCGTCGATATCGTAATGCCCCAGATGGGCGAAAGCATCTTTGAAGGCACGATCACGAAGTGGCTGAAGAAGCCCGGCGACAAAGTCGAGCGCGACGAGCCGCTGTTTGAAATTTCGACGGATAAGGTGGACGCGGAAATTCCGTCGCCGTCGGCGGGCGTGCTGAAAGAGATTAAAGTCGGCGAAGGGAAGACGGTGCCGATTCAGACGGTTGTTGGCGTGATCGATGCGGCAGGAGGTGCGGCGCAAGCTGCGGCTCCGGCGGCTGCACCTGCTGCCAAAGCTGCTGAACCGGCGAAGGCCGCTCCGGCTGCGCAAGCTGCCAAGCCAGCCGCTGCTCCACCGCCATCTCCGGCGCCTGCAGCGAAGGCGGCCGCACCCGCCGCGCAAGCCGCGCCTTCACGCGAGGGCGCGCGCATTCACAGCTCGCCGCTCGTTCGCAAAATGGCGAAGGAGCACGGCATCGACCTGACCACCGTGCAAGGCACGGGCACCGGCGGGCGCATCAGCAAGCAGGACATCGAAGCGCATCTCGCGGGCGGCGGCTCCGCAGCCGAAGCGGCGAAGCAGACCGAACCAGCCGAGGCCGATGTTTACGCGCGGCAGCCGGTCGCAACGTCCGCGCCGTCTTACGCGCAGCAAGCGCCGCCACCTCCGCCACCACAGCGGCAGGCGCCTCCGCAGGCTCCGCCGCCAGCAAGCACCGGCGGCCAGCATCACGTCGCGTTCGAGACGGCCGTGCCGCGGGAGCGCATGTACTTCGGCAATTACGAAGTGCAACCGATGACCGTCATGAGGCAGCGGATCGCCGAGCACATGATCGCGTCGAAGCATGTTTCGCCGCACGTTTACAGCGTCGATGAAATCGACATGACGAAAGTCGCGGCGCTGCGCGCGAAATCGAAGGATGAATTCGAGAAGCGCTACGAGACCAAGCTGACCTTCATGCCGTTTTTTGTGAAGGCGGCGGTCGCCGGGCTGCGCGCGTATCCAACGATGAACGCGTCGCTCGACGGCACGAACGTCGTGCTGCACAAGGAAATCAACGTTGGCATGGCCGTTGCGCTCGATTGGGGATTGATCGTTCCCGTGATCAAGAATGCCGACGAGAAAAATATTCTTGGCATCCAGCGCAATTTGAATGATCTCGCCGAGCGGGCGCGCTCGAAAAAGCTGAAGCCGGAAGAAGTGCAGGAGAGCACGTTCTCCATCACGAATCCCGGCGTGTTTGGAGGGTTATTCGGGTTGCCGGTCATCAGCCAGCCGAACGTTGGGATCCTTGGACTCGGCGCGATCGAAAAGCGGCCGGTCGTCATCAATGATTCGATCGCGATTCGTTCGATGTGCTACGTTACGCTGAGCTACGATCACCGCGTCGTGGACGGCGCCATCGCGCACCAGTTTCTCCACAAAGTAAAAGACACGTTGGAGAATTGGAGCGAGTCCGTCCTTTAGCCATCGACGGGCGCGTCACTTAAAACTGAGTTTGACCCGCAGGGGCACGGCACGCCGTGCCCCTTTTGTTTTTCTTGTGCCGGGCATCTTTCTCTTAGAAATACTCCTGATTCATAATCAAGGGACCAAATCTCGGAGCCTCGGCATGCCCGTCGATTACAACTCCCTACCTAAAATCGAACTCCACTGTCATCTCGATGCGTCTCTGCGGGTCGCGACGGTGGCTGAACTCGGTCGCAAGATTGGACTCGATCTGCCGTCGCCGCTGGAGCCGGCGTTGATTGCGCCGGAATGCTGCATCGATCTGGCTGACTATCTGGTGCGCATTGATCTGGCGCTGGAAGTCATGCAGCAACGCGACCATCTTGTTCGCATCTCGCGCGAAGTTGTGGAAGATCTTGCGGCCGATGGCGTGATCTATGGCGAGATTCGGTTCGCGCCGCAACTTCATCTGCGCAACGGGCTCAACATGCAGGAAGTTCTCAACGCGGTGCATGAAGGGCTGAAGCAGGGCGAGCAGCAAACGGGAATGAGGACTGGGCTGATCGTTTGCTGTTTACGCCACGAACCGGGTGAGCGCAGCCTCGAAATCGCCAAGCTGGCTGTGAACAATCGCGACAAGGTTTGCGCGCTCGATCTCGCCGGGGACGAGGCCCGATACATCGGCGCGCCGCATGCCGAAGCGTTCGCGCTGGCGAAGCGCGAAGGATTGCGCCGAACCGTTCACGCGGGAGAGGCCGCGGGGGCCGAGAGCATTCGAGAAGCGATTGATGTGCTTGGAGCGGAGCGGATTGGTCACGGCGTTCGCATTACCGAATCCGACGAATTGCAGGATCGCGCGAAGGCCGCGCGGCTTCCGCTGGAGATGTGTCCGCTGTCGAATGTGCAGACGCGCGCGGCCAGCTCACTTCCGGGACACCCGATCGATCGGCTGTTTCGGAAAGGGTTGCACGTCACGGTGAACACCGACTGCCGAACCGTTTCGCTGACGACGATCACAAAGGAATTTCAGCGGCTGGAATCAACATTCCATTGGGGCGAGGCGGAATTTCACCAGTGCCAGCGCAACTCCGTCGAGGCCGCTTTCGTCACCGATGAAGTTCGCACCGGTTTGATGCGACGCCTTGGCTCGGCGAAAGCCGCGTCGTAGCGTTCACGAGGTACTCGCGTGGGAGGTCACGAACTTCGAACCTCAGCGGCTAAAGCCGCCGGTGACCGTTGCTTAACGGCACGACTGAAGTCGTGCCCTCCCGACCTGCTCGCATCGAGCCTTGGGTTTTCTTTTTCAATTTCTATTTTCCATTTTATATGTTCGGTCACCATGTCTTCGGTTACTTTGGTGCAACGAATCGGCGTACTAGACCGATATAAAACTCGCCAACTCCTTGCCACTGAAGCTGGCCGCCTACCTAAAAAGTAATACTTGCGTCAAGTTCTACGTTTAGGTATTTTACCTGTCCGTTAACATGTTGATGCGGAGCCGGTCGGGAGCCGTGGCGGCATGTAAAAACAGTCTGCGCACTGAGGGGGCGCCATGTTGATGAAAGCCAAGGAGCGCTGGCACTGCGTGAATCCCGCTTGCGGATGCCAGGTCATTGTCGAAGTCGGCGGAGAGATAGACGGGCAGAATCCACGCTGCGCTTGCGGCGGGATCATGAAGAAGAAATACGCGGCGCCATCGTTTTCGTATCTCGATTTCCTGCGAATCGATGAGCCGCCGGCGGCGCAGGCGGTAAAGGAGGAAGAGCTATGCTCAAGTCTCTCGTAATTCCGGGCGTTCATGTGGCCGCCGATAAGCCGGTGGCGAAGCGGGAAGGCGCGTTTCGTATTTTCGCTGCGCCGATGTTTTTCTTCGCGATCGCTCTGCTGCTCGGCGGCGGATACATCATTGAGGATCAGCTATCGAGCCCGGCTGCATCGCAGTCATACGCGCTGTTTGCGGGGGCGTTCTTTATCGCGACGTCTATAACGATGTTGGCAGAGCTGTTTCACATCGCAAATCGCCATCGCAAGGATGCGAACGACCTGAGGTCGCATGTGGCTCGAACGGACTGGCGCAAGACGGATGTGGCTCGCGCGTCGCGGCAGGCCGCTCGCGGCGTCTCACATCGTGCGCGCCTGCCGTATCACCGCGGTTACATCGATCGTGTGCGCGTGCGGGCTTGATGGATTGAGTTGTTGCGTTTGATTTGAGCGCCAGTACCCGTTTTAAGCGCGCGGAATGGCGGGGAAGTAGCGCTCTTTCAGAATGTCACGGTGATGTAGCTCGTGTCCCGCGATGATGAACGCTAGCGCTCGCACTGTGATGGGATTGTTGCTAGCGGTGCCGCGTCGCGTCCACGCTTCGGCGCTCAATGATCGCAGGAGCGCCAGCGTCGAGGCACGAACCAGGCCAAATTCCAGCACGAGGTCGGCCAGCGACTGGTCGGCGAAGTTACCGTTTTTTACGTAATCGTCCTGCTCAAATCCCGGCAGCGGCGTCTGATCGCCGCGCGCGATGCGCAGGGTGCGGTAGGAGAAGACTCGCTCGGTGTCGCTCAAGTGGCCGACGACTTCCTTGATCGACCACTTGCCCGGCGCGTAGCGGAAGTTACCGTCGCGCTCGGTGCTAGCCGCGAAGAGTTGGGCGGTCTGGAGCCGCTGCGATTCGAGCTGCGACAGCACGTCGCCACCCTGAACTTTGGAGACGTAAGTTTCGTAAAAAGGCGCGTATTCGCCCGGTTCAGGCCGCACGAGCGCGAATTTAGGGGAGCTCATAGCCGGACATTATACTCGCGACGTGCTGCAGGAGCACTAAGCGGTTAGCGAGCGACTTCGGCCACCGCGGGAGCGGTCGTGTTGCTGGGATCGGGCGCGGCAGAAGGCAGAATTCCGACGACGACATCGCGGAAACCGCGCCGTAGTTTTTCGCTTATGCCGATGGTAAGCGCGCAAAGCAGCCACGGAATCGCCGCCGAATACCAGAACAACTGCGGCGTATAGCGAAGCGCCCAGAGCCAGACCAGCAACGTCGCGAGGCCGAACGCGAACGGCGCCAGCCGCCCCGAATCGTTCCACTTGAGCTCCGTCGCGCACATCGCCTGCAAAAACAGGACGAACGGAAAGGCGACGACCAGATCGATGAAGTAGTGTTCACCGGTGCCCATCGTCGCAACGATTGTGAACAGCACGAACAGCATCGCGATCGCACGCTCGTAAACCGAAAGCCCGCGCGAATACCACCACGACATCAGCGTCCAGCCCATATGCAGCGACGGAATCGCGTTGCGCAAGCCGGGGATTGGCACCGGCTCGAGGAGAAGCCGCCGCGCCTGCTCCGCGGCCAGCGGCTGCCACGGAAATCGCGCGCCAAAAAGATGCCCGGGCCCAAGCGCCGGAAACAAATTGTAGAAAATTCCGCCGATCGGCCCCATCAGCAGAAACGCCACGAAGATCGGAATCGCCTTACCGCGCATCCGCGAAGCCTGGCCTGCGTATACGAGCGCGAGCGAAAATGGCAGACCCACGTAGAACACGTAGCTCACGTCGCCAAACGTCTTCCACTTGTCGTAAAGCTGGCCCATCCAGAACGCGATCGGAGCGTGCAAGCTGCTGTCGAACGAATACAAATAAAGATCGAACACCTTTGGGTGTGCGCTCTCGGTGAACTTGTGCATGTAGCCCGCGTAGTGATTCGAGGCGAGAATCAAAATGCCTGGAATCAGCGCGAGCAGCACGGTGTTGCGCTCCTCGCCTCGCAGCCAAATCGCGTTCAGGGCCATGATCACGAGGCTCGCCATCCCGAGGAACGAGATCCACGTCACGACGTACACGGTGCTCGAGCGATGAATCACAAATTGATCGAGCAGCGGGAAAATCACGCCAAGAAGCACGATGCCGCCCACATCCAGCCAGCGAAATCGCATCCTTAAATGAATGAAGACAACACTCGCGAATACGTAGGGATAAAACGTGCTGGCGATCGCCGAGACGTAAAAGATGTGGCTCGCCGCAAGCGCCGGCACTCCGGCGACAATCGCGAGCGAAAGCAGAACGCGCCACGCGCGCTCTGCGGACGTAAACGTGGACCAGGTGGACGAAAACATGACGCTGTCTCAATTTCAACACGCAACGCCACGCGCATCCATGCGCGCGCTCACAATTTGTGTTTAGTTGAAGACTTGACGTTCTGTAGCCAGGCTGCCGAGCGTCTGGACCGCGGCGCCGTTGCACGACTATCTGTGCACGCTAGCCCCGTGCAGGCGGAGGAGGTGGCGTTGGTGGCGGCGCTACGACAACGGTTGGCTCCACGTGCCCGATCTGCGCCTGCACGCTTCGCCGAAATTCCTGGGGATGCGAAATCATCACAAACGACTCGGGTGTTCCGCCCGTGCCGCGCACCGTCACCGATCCGTAGCCGAGCATCCGGCCCCAAAAAGTCTCTTCGACGCCGATGCTCTCGACGCGCGACAACATGATGTCCAGCGTGCGGCGATTGCCGAGGCCGGTCTTGATCAGCACGCGCTTGTTGGTCACGGCCATTTCGGTTGCGTTGCGCTTCGTGAAGCCCCACGCCAGCGCAATCAGCGCGATTACGATCAGGACGCCGCCGGCGATCTCAAACGCGTGCATCTCGTTCGCGGGAGCATCGACGAGCGCACCGCGGCCTGCGCGCGCCGCTGCGACTTCGCCCAAACATGCGACACCGCCCGCCACCAGTAAAAAGAACAAGATCAGCGGCCCGAGCAACACAATCCAGTGATGCCGCGTGTCGTACATCAACGTCTCGCCCGGCACCAAACTCTTCCGCACGTAGCTCATGTCATCTCCGCGACCTCTCGCACGAGCAGCAACCTCTACGAACGACTGATAAACACAGCGCCGCGAGTCACATCACCCGCACCACAGTAAGGGCGAGCCGCGCGCGATTCCATTTGTCTCCGAAACCTGCGCGAATCATACTAATTACCGCAAAGCCGTCAATACATTGGTTTGCCCAAGGGAGCCGGCCCGTTGCCGTCCGATCCAGCATCGCTACATTCAACGAACTCGCCTCAGCCGCCAAAATCGCTCCGCGTCGCCTTCCAAGGCGAGCCCGGCGCCTTCAGCGAAGCCGCCGCGCTCCAGCTCCTTGGCCCCGAAATCACGACGGTTCCGCGCGCGACATTCGACGCCGTCTTTCGCGCCATCCCCGAGAACGCTGCCGACGCGCTCCTGGTTCCCGTCGAAAATTCGCTCGCCGGCTCGGTCGTCCGCGTCTACGACCTCATGCTCGAAAATCGGCTGACCATCACGGCCGAAACGATTCTCCCTATCGAGCTCAACCTCATCGCGGTTCCCGGCGCATCGCTCGATCAAATCGAAAGCGTCTCGTCGCATCCAATGGCGCTCGCGCAATGCGAACGCTTCTTCGCTCAGCATCCGCTCTATAAACGTGTGCCCGCCGAAGACACCGCCGGCAGCGTCCGTGAAGTCCTCGGCCGCGGCGACAAAATTTCCGCCGCGATTGCCGGACGACGCGCCGCTGATTACTACCACGGTGTGATCCTCGCCGAAAAAATCCAGGACAACTCCGAAAATTTCACGCGTTTCGTCTTGCTGCGGCGCGAATCCGATGCCGCCGCCGTCGCGCCCACCGCAGACGCGCGCAAAATGTCCATCGCGATGCAGCTCGCGCATCAGCCCGGCGCGCTGCTCGCGGCACTCGAACCCTTCGCGCGCCACAACATCAATCTCCGCAAAATCGAAAGCCGCCCGATTCACGGCCAGCCCTGGGCCTACAGCTTCATCCTCGAAATCGAAGCCGATAAACCCGAACTCCTGGACGACGCCTTGGCCGAAGCCCGCAAATCCACCAACGATCTCCGCGTCCTCGGCCTCTACGCCGCGGCAAAAACCGATCCCGCGCGCTCGACTGTGCCCAAATAAAAAGGCCGACGCGACAAAATCGCGCCGGCCCCAAAAACCAAAACTCCAATTCGTTGCTTCTTTACTTCATTGCATCTCTACTTCGGCCGTTCAGCAGTAGCTGCAAGCCCCTTCACCCATCATGCCCGCAGCTCCGTCTCCGCCATTGCCCGTCATGTCATCGCTGATGCGCCGCAGTCGCCGCCCCAACCGCTCGGCCAACTGGTGCCGCGCGCGCCACAACCGCGCCTTCAGGGTATTTTCGGTCACGCCCAGCTTCTTGGCCGCTTCGCCCGTCGAGTAACCCTCGACTTCGCGCAACACAAAGGCCGTGCGCAACAGTGGCGACAATTCATCCAGATTTTCGCTGATCATTTCGCGAATTTCCGTACCGGCAAAAACCTGCTCCGGATCAGGACCCTTCGCCGCGAAGCGCTCCACCACGGGCAACTCGTCTTCGCGCGGTGGTTCGTCGAGCGACACCGCAGGCCGCGCCTTCGCACTTCGGCGCCGCATCAGCGCGGCGTTGATCACGATGCGCGTCAGCCACGTCGAAAATTGCGAACGACCCTCGAATCGCTTCAAATTTCGATACGCCGACAGCAGTCCATCCTGCAACGCATCTTCTGCGTCTTCTGCATTTCCCAAAACGCGTAGAGCCGTCTGAAACAGCGGCCGGTGATAACGCTCAAACAGCGCGCCCACCGCTTGCTGATCGCCTTTTTGTCCCGCGCGAATCAACGTGTCTTCGTTGTACTGCGTCCCGCTTGCCGCCACTGCGCTTCCAACATTTCCAACAATTGCCGCTTGTGTCGCCATCAGGTCCCCCATTTACGCCCACATTCTGTTACGTTTTTCACATCCCAAAAATTTCTGACTCACCGCCCAACACCACGCATCAATGCACCGGCACATCGCCGGCCGGTTTGCCCTTCGGCTTCTTGAGCAGCAGCAGCACCGGAATCACTGCAAAGAAAACCACGCCCAGCAATTTGAAGTTGTCGATGAACGACAGCATGATTGCCTGCCGTTGCACCGTCCCGTAAATCATTCCCTGCGCCTGGGCCGCCGCATGCGCCACGGTCGAGCCCGCCGCCACCAATCGCGTCTGCGTGCCGTAAATCGCGTTCTGATACGCCACGCTCAGCGAATTGATGTGCTCCATCAGTTGTGACTGGTGATACTGCGTTCGCCGCTGGAGCATCGTCGTCACCGTCGCGATGCCCACGCTGGCGCCGATATTCCGCGCCAGATTGATGATGCCCGTGCCCATGTTCATCTTTTCTTTCGGCACGTAGGCGAACGCCGACACGTTGATCGGGATGAACAAAAATGCCAGCCCGAAGCTTTGCAACATGCGCGCCGTCACGGCGTGGTGATAGTCGAGCTGCAAATCCCAACCGGCCATCACGAACAACGCCGTTGCCGACACCACGCAACCGAACGTCACGAGCAATCGCGTGTCTACTTTGGAAACCAAAAATCCAACGACAGGCATCATGAACATGATCACCGCGCCGCCCGGCGATAACGCCATTCCCGAAAGTTGCGCCGTGTAGCCCAACAGCTCCTGCAACATCTGCGGAATCAGAACTGTGCTCGCGTAGAGCACGAAGCCGAGAAAAAACATCGCAACCGTCGCCACCGCGAAGTTCCGGTTCTGCAACATCTTCAAATCGATGACCGGATGCTTCTCGCGCAGCTCCCAGATAATTCCACCGATGATTCCGACGACCATCAACACTGCGAAAATTTGAATAAAGCCTGACGAGAACCAGTCGTCGCGCTCGCCCTTGTCCAAAATGATCTGCATGCTGCCCAAGCCAAGGCTGATCAAGCCGATTCCGATGTAATCGATTCGGAATCCTTCTTTGACACTCGCCTTCTTCATGTACGGCGGATCGCTGACCAAAAATGACGTGAGAATCAGCGAAATAATTCCGACCGGCACGTTGATATAAAAAATCCAGCGCCACGAAAAATTGTCGGTGATCCATCCGCCCAGCCACGGACCGATCGTCGGCGCCACAACCACCGCGAGTCCGTACACCGCGAACGCCATGCCGCGCTTTTCGAGCGTGAACGTGTCGTTCAAAATCGCCTGTTCGCTCGGTTGCAATCCGCCGCCGCCGATTCCTTGCAGCACGCGGAACAAAACAAGGACGCCCAGGCTTGGCGCCAGCCCGCATAAAAACGAACTTACGGTGAAGATCGCCACGCACGTCATGTAGAACCGTTTTCGGCCAATTAGCGACGAAAACCAGCCCGACAGAGGCAGCACGATCGCGTTCGATACTAAGTACGAAGTTAGAACCCAAGTGGATTCGTCCGCGCTCGCGGACAAATTTCCGGAAATGTGCGGCAGAGCGACGTTCGCGATCGAAGTGTCCAGCACTTCCATGAACGTCGCGAGCGTCACCGTCAGCGCGATCACCCATGGATTGATGTGACCGTCCGGCGTTCTCAGCTTCGCTAGAATCTTGTGCTTCATTTACTTGGACGTCCCAACCCGAATCCCGTTTGCCGCCGACTGCAAGAAGCGCCGAACATCCGTAAATCCAGCTGAAACAAAATCCCTGTCATTCGGAGCGAAGCGAGGAATCTATTTCTTGACCGTGTCACGCTCGCCTAAACGACGTACACTCCGCCCGCTTTCGACTTTTAACTGTCCACTGTCGATTTATTTCGTAATCACAGTCGCGTCCACGTTCATGCCCGGCCGCAGAATCGCCACATCCGGCGGAATCGGATCCAAAATGATCTTCACGGGAATGCGCTGTACAACCTTCACGTAGTTGCCGGTCGCATTCTCCGGCGGCAGCAAGCTCAACACCGCTCCCGTCGCACCCGCGATCGAATCGACGTGTCCGCTGAAGGTCTTGCCGTAGGTGTCGACGTGAACCTCGGCTTTCTGCCCCGGCTTCATGCCGCGGAGTTGCGTCTCTTTGAAGTTCGCGGTGACCCAGGTGTCTCTGAGGGGCACAACCACTGCCAGCCCCTGTCCCTGCTGCACGATCTGTCCCGGCTCGACCTGTTTGTGCGTCACCACGCCGTCCACCGGCGCGACGATTTGCGTGTAGCTCAGGTTGAGTTGCGCCGCTTCCACCGCGGCCTGCATCTCCTGTACCTTCGCCACTTTGCCTTGCGCATCCGCGGCGCGCATGTTCACTTGCTTCGTGTCCGCGTGAGCTGCGGCGACGCCGGCTTTCATTTGTTCAACGCGAGCTTGCGCCGCGGCAACCTGCGACTTGGTAACGTCGATGTTGCGTTGCGCCTGCCCAAGCTTTTCCTGATCGGCTTTCAACGCACTCGCAGTCGCATCCGCATTCGCCTTCGCCGCGTCGTACTGCTGCTGCGAGATTTCGCCTTTGTCGAGCAGCGGTTTGTAACGTGCCAGATCGGCTTGCGCGAGTTCCGCATTCGCCTTGCTCTTGTCGATGTTCGCTTGCGCGTATGAAATGTCGGCCGTCTGCGCCTGTTCGTAGGTCGACTGCGCCATGGCCAACGATGCTTGTGCGCCGAGGAGTTGCGCATCCGCGCTCGACGTTCCGCTCACGACGTTCTCGCGCGTGCGCGGCACGTCCACTCCGGCCGATTGCGCGTCCGCTTGCGCCAGCGCGAGCTGCGCTTTCGCCTGATCCAGAGCCGCTTGGTAATCGCGAGGATCGATCTTCACCAGCACCTGGCCGGCTTTCACCGGCTGGTTATCGAGGACCAGCACTTCCGCCACGCGCCCGTAGATTTTCGACGCGACCGGAGTGATGTGTCCGTCAACCTGCGCGTCATCCGTCGTCTCGCGGCCGCTGTAGTACACGAAAAGTCCGATGATCAGCGCCAGGGCGACCACGCCGCCGATCAGCAGAAACCGGCGCACCTTCGGGCTCGCAAGCCCCTTCTTCGGCTCTTCGATCGGAAACTCTCTCAGCGTAGGCTCGTTCTTCGTCCGCGCTGGATTCTCCACCTGATCTTCGATGTCCACACTCATTGCACCCTCACTTGGCGTAAATCTTTTCCATCTGGCCGATCGATCGCGCCAGGTCCGCACGCGCTTGATTGAACCGGTAGAGCGCCGCGATCTGGTTGTCGTTGGCGCGCGCCAGTGAATCCTGCGCTTGGATCACTTCGATGTTGTTCGCCACGCCCGCCCTGAAGCGGTCGCGCGCTTGATCCACTTCTTCTTTCGAAAGCTGCACACCCGAATTTGCAACCTGCACTTCGTTCCGTGCCGAACCGAGATTGATCAGCGCCGTCTTGACTTCGAGCGCGATCTGGTTTCTCAAATCTTCTTGCTGCTGCTCGATCCGTTGAATTTCGAGATTCGCTCGCGCGATTTCCGCGTGAATCCGGCCGCCAGTGAAAATCGGCATCGAAACCGATCCGGAGTACGTGTAAGTCGGAATCACTGCCGTCGGCGACGTGCCGAGCTGTGTGTAGTTGCCGTTGAAATGCGCCGATGGCAGCCGCGATTCGCTCGACGCCTTCTTTTCGTAGTTCGCAGACTTGATCTGTTCCTCGAGCGATTTCCACTCCGGCCGAGCCGCCAGTCCTTGCTCAATGCTTTCGTCCATCTCGGGCTGCGGCGTTTCAAAAAAGCTCAACGAATCCGCCAGATCGACTTGCTGCCGGGGATCGAGGTTCAAAAGCCGGCTCAGGCCAAAAATGTTCGTCTCGCGCTGGGCCTGGGCTTCGATCAGCCGCTGCTTTTCGTTTTGCAGCTCGACGTTGGCGCGCAGCGTGTCGATGCCCGTGCCGACGCCTTGCTTTTGCAAATCTGCCGCCTGGTCATACAACGCCTGTGCCAGATCGACGCGCGACTGGGAAGCCTGCACATCCGCTGTTGCTCGCAGCGTTCCGATGTATTGCGAGACGACCAGCAAAACTACTTGCTCGCGCGTTGACTGAGCGTCGAGCCGGCTAGCATCCGCCGAACTACGTGCCGCCTGATAGCGGCGGAACAACGTGAGATCGAAAATTTGTCCGTTGAATCCCACGCCGGCCGAAAAAAGCGCGAACGGTCCGATGTGGCCGGGGAATACCGTGCCCGGAGGAAGTCCGGGGAAGCCGCCACCGCCAAATTCTGCTGCGAGGTTGATGCGCTGCCACTCTTCGCCAACGCTCAAGTTCGCCTGTGGCAACAAATCGGCGCGCGAAATGTTTTTCTGCTCGACGGCTTCTTTCGCTGCGATCTGGGCGATCTGCGCCGTTGTGTTCTGCTTCAGCGCCAGATTGACCGACTGCTCGAGCGTGAGCCGCATAACGCCGCTCGGCGCGTTCGCCGGCAAGCCGTTCTGTTTATTGGTCTGCGCGCGTGCGATTGAGGGGCTTACCAGCAATCCAAACAACAGCGTGTAGAAAACAATGTGTGAGCCTTTGCTGCCATTACCTTCGCCCTCGCCGCCTTCGCCGCGCTTCTTCGTGCCTTCCGCGCCGATCTCGCGCACAATTGCCTGGTTCAAACATCCTTGCGCCACCAACTGCCCTCCTTGGTGATGGATCTCTTTCAGCAGTGTCTTTCCGGCTGGGTCGATGAAGCTCACTCCGCACAAATTCACGCTGACCTTTTCGTTGCTGGCGCGCGCGTCGCGCCAAGACTGCTCCAGGGTTCCGACCCAAGGTCCGGCAAGCCGGCCTTCGACGGTCAGGACAACCTTCCCCTTTTTTTGTTCCGTAGTGATTCGTAGCATTATTTATATTTCCCGCGGGCCTAAAGAGATGCACTTTCCCTACCAGAGGGTTCAGGATTCTAAGAAACTATAACTAGCAGATTCTATTAGTCTTAGATGACTCTAACGCTGAAGGTGCCGTTCTGGATCTGCCCACCCATCGTCACCGGCCCATATGTCGCCGCCAAGAAGGTGCCCATATGATAGCATATTGGTCGGGTTGGCGGCCCTCTAGACTGCCGACCTATGGTCACAAGACGGGCCCAATCGAGGTTCATGTGGAGTGCGGCGTCTCGCCGCCGCTTTCCCTATCAAAGCCTCACCCACCAATCTCAATCGAGGCGCGAATCGATGGACCCTGTTTCTCCAAACCCCTAAATCCCGTTCCCCAATTAAAACCACCCACCGTTCCCATTTATTCCGATACCCAATCCAACACACGACCGGCCGCCACCGCCGGGACTCGAAAAATCGCATGGTATAATTCCCCCCGTGTCACTCGCGCTCCACGGCGGCAGCCCGGAAATACCTTTCACACCTGCAGCCCGCTTAGGCGAACAGAAACCAAAATTAGAGACAGCCGTAACCGCCCTTAAATCAGGTGCTTGCACACTCCTGCATCTCGTAAATCCCGCAACGCTAACAAAACCCACGACTTGCATACTCATTAACAAAATACCGGGGGCGTATCCCCCCTCCCCTCTATCTTCCACCAAATCAATCAGTTCCAAATTCGCGCGCGCCTTTATATTTCTGTTTTTCTTCGCCTCAATCATTGGCCTTGCGTCGTCGGTCTCGGCTCAGGAGGCCGCGCCCACCACGCCTGATTCCGGTCCGGTCATTCGGTTCGTTCGCAATCCCGATCAGGCCCCTGATTTCAAAGTGGATGATCTCGATGGAAAGCCGCTCTCGCTCTCTGGGTCGCGCGGCAAAGTGGTGCTCCTGAATTTTTGGGCGACCTGGTGCGGTCCATGTCGCGCCGAAATTCCCGATTTGATCGAGCTCCAGAAAAAATATGGCGATCATCTTCAGATCATCGGGCTGGATGTCGATGACGACGATGCTGGCGAAGTGAAGAAATTCGTCGAGAAAAATGGGATTAACTATCCCGTCGGGATGGCCACGAATGAAATTCGCATTCAGTACGGCGGCGTGGCTGCGCTTCCGACTTCGTTCGTTCTGGATGATCAGGGCCGCGTCGTGCAAAAACACGAGGGCCTTCGGAATCCGCTCCTCTACGAATTCGAAATTCGCTCGCTGATCGGATTGCAGATTCCCGCGCGCGTCGAAACGTTTGAAGACACCGGCGAAATTTTCCTGAAGCACGCCGACCGCGCGGTCACTTTGCCCGGCGTTGATATGTCAAAGCTGACGCCGGAACAGAAACAAGTTGCGTTGCATCGCTTCAATGCAGAAGGCTGCACCTGCGGCTGCCAGTTCACGCTGGCGCAATGCCGCATCTACGATCGCAACTGCCCGATCAGCAAAGCACGCACCACAAAGATCATGGCCGAAATCACTACGGGCCACCCGGGCGCCGAGCACAAAGCGGAATCACCGAAAGAAGCTCCCGCTTCGGACGCGACGAGTACAAATCCTGCGCAACACGCGAACACTCCGTGATTCAGCGCGAGGACTCACTTTCAATCAACGCCGGTCTGTCGCCGCAAATCGCGGCACAGGAACTCTGTTGTCGTCGTTGTTGTAGCCGAGCGTAAACGAACACTATGCAATACGAGATCGCCGGCGAAAGTTTTAAAACAGTCCTCATCAAGACCTTGTTTTTCGCCGGTCTGATCATTTCCGCCAGTGGTTACGTCTCGCCGCCGATCGCGCTCACCGTAGGAATTATTTTCGGACTCAGCGTCACCCATCCGCTTCCGGCCGACAGCAAAGACCTCTCGCGATTTTTGCTGCAAGCCAGCGTCGTCGCGCTCGGCTTTGGCATGAATCTGCACGAAGTCATAAAAGCTGGACGCAGCGGTTTCGTGTATACCGCGCTCGGGATTTCTTTCGCGCTGATCGTAGGATTAGCCCTCGGCAAATTCCTACAAGTTCGAGGCAATGCGTCGTATCTCATCACGACGGGCACCGCGATTTGTGGCGGCAGCGCGATTGCAGCGATCGCACCGATCATCCAAGCGGACGAACAGGAAACCGCGGTTTCGCTGGCGACAATTTTTATTCTCAACTCGGTTGCGCTCATCGCGTTTCCGCTGATTGGCGCGGCGCAGCATTTGTCGCAGACACAATTCGGATTGTGGGCCGCGCTCGCGATTCACGATACAAGTTCAGTCGTGGGGGCTTCATCAAAGTACGGCGCGCAGGCATTGATCGTTGGAACAACGGTGAAATTGGCGCGCGCGCTTTGGATCGTTCCACTCGCGTTGGGAACAGCCGCGGTCAAGCGAAGCAAATCGAAAGTGAAATTGCCGTGGTTCATTTTGCTGTTCTGCCTGGCGGCCGTTATCAACACGTACGTCTCGGCAGCATCGTTTTTCTCGACGACATTTTTCACGCTCGGGCGCTACGGCCTCACCGCAACGTTGTTTTTGATCGGCTCGAGCATTTCTCGCGCCTCGATCAAGAAAGTCGGCTGGCGGCCACTCGCGCAGGGCATCGCGCTCTGGATCATCGTGGCGGTCACCAGCCTCTACTTCATTCACATCGGCTGGATTTCGCTGTGACGACGAAAGGGCAAAAGCAGATTCCGGCCTTCGGCCGGAATGACAGGTTTTTATAATGCTCGCTCGAAGACGCTACTGCTGCGGTGATTTGAGATGCGCGTTGAACCAGGCGACGGTGCGGGCGATGCGGTCTTGATCGTCGGCCGGCTTGGAGAAGTGATGGCCCTCGTGTTCGTAGACGACGAGCGAGGTTTCGACGCCTTCGGTTTTTAGCGCGTGCCAGAATTCATAGGACTGGGGCGTCGGGCATTCGCCGTCGCTGTCGCCGACCAAAATCAGCGTCGGCGTTTTTACTTTCTTGATGAAATTGATTGGCGAACTTTTCGCGTAGACTTCGGGATCGTCGTACACGGATTTTCCGAAGAACGGAATCATCCATTGATCGATTTTATTTTCGCCGTAATAACTCGTGAGGTTCGCAATGCCCGCTCCGGCCATCGCGGCCTTGAAGCGATTCGTCTGCGTCACGCCCCACATGGTCATGTAGCCGCCGTAACTCCAGCCGGTGAGACCGAGACGATCGGAATCGATCGGCGCGACTTTTAGCGCGGCGTCAACACCGGCCATGATGTCTCTGAAATCGCCGTAGCCGAAGTCCTTCACGTTGGCCTGCGTGAACTTTTCGCCTTGGCCAAAACTTCCACGAGGATTGGGGAGCAGCAGAAAATATCCCGAGGCGGGAAGCGCCATTTCAAAACTGCCTGCTCCGGGCCATGAAGATTGCACCGCTGCGCCGGGACCGCCGTGGACTCCGACGACCATCGGATATTTTTTGGACGGATCAAAATCCTTCGGAGCAATCAGCCAGCCCTGAATGTCGAATT
>Ga0207109_1099_pt1 | contig 19577 bp, 19 predicted proteins | sample Alteio_BWMinHeat_73_FD_153584 | JGI IMG/M metagenome (GOLD analysis project Ga0207109, IMG submission 153584) | Enriched cells from forest soil in Barre Woods Harvard Forest LTER site, Petersham, Massachusetts, United States -... | ecosystem: Environmental > Terrestrial > Soil > Temperate forest >... | reverse complement strand
CACGCTGTGCCACCGCCAGGCATTCAAGTACTACCGACCGCATGAGATCTCTCGCGCTTTCATTCTCGAAAAGCAGGCCGTAAGGCAGCTTCACAATGGCGGAAATGGCATTGTAGGCGCAGTTTAGAATGAGTTTCGCCCAAAGTTCGCCGACGACATTGTCCGATACGTGTACCGGCACGTCGGCGTTCACGAAGTCTTCGCGCATTTCGGTACTCATCGCTGATGGCCCGACCACAAGCTCACCCCGACCATGGTGTTTGAGGTGTCCTGGCCCCATCATCTCCGCGGCCACGTAAACCACGGCGGGATGCACAGTGCGCTGGAGCTGCGCATGCAGTCGCTGGGCGTTATCGATACCATTTTGCAGGCTGAGGACAATGGCATCGGGTCTCACGAACGGCGCCATCATTGTCGCCGCGTTCTCGGTATCGCTCGACTTGACGCAGCACAGAATCAGCGACGCGCCCTGGATGTCGCCGACCTCGGTGCTAGCTCGGACCGGAACGTGCGCTCGAAAAGCTGTCGTATCCATCAGCAATCCATTCTGACGTATGGCCTCCACGTGCTGGGTGCGTCCGATTAACGTGACTTGATGGCCAGCGCGGGACAGCATGCCCCCGTAATAACATCCTACCGCCCCGGCACCGATGACAGCGATTCGCATACGTCCCGCATATTCTAAGCTTGACCGCCGCGATGGCCAATTGATCGCTTCCCTCAGCGATGGATGCGCGGCTCGTCCGAATTCCGAACTCCCCCTTGCCAAAGGAAGCAATGTGGTTTATATTTAACCTATAGGTTGTCAACTATTCGGTTATATGCCATCGGATCCTCTCAGCTCCACCTTGTTTGCGCTCGCCGATCCAACGCGGCGTGCAATTCTGGCGCGCTTGACGACCGGCGATGCCACCGTGAAGGAGTTGGCCGAGCCACATGAGATGAGTCTCGCAGCGGTCTCCAAGCATCTAAAGGTACTTGAGACCGCCGGCTTAATTTCATGTGGGAGGGACGCGCAATGGCGCCCTCGCCACCTTGAGGCCGCTCCCCTCCGTGACGTCTTCGAGTGGCTCGAAAGCTACCGACATTTCTGGGACAGGAGCCTCGATAGTTTAGCTCGACATCTCAAGGTCATGCAGAAGCAGAAGCGCAAAGCCAAAGACCAAGAAGACTAGCTTTGGACAGGATCAACGGAGTAATTGGCCATGACAGCGACGATAGATATCAGTTCGATAGAACAACCGGTGATCGTCATTACCCGCATGTTCGATGCGCCACGCGCGCTAGTCTGGACCGCCATCACTGATCCGAAACATGTCGCTCAATGGTACGGCGGGCCGGGTTTTACCAATCCCGTGTGCGAGATGGATCTGCGGCCCGGCGGCGCATGGCACCATGTCATGCTGGCACCCAACGGGATGCGCTTCACGATCAACAGCATATTCGAAGAAGTTGTCGCGCCGGAACGGCTCGTGTGGAGAACGATCAAGGATCCAAACCGTAATCCCGCTCCGCCGACGTCAGTCAATACGATCACGCTCGAGGAGCGTGGCCTTCAGACGAAGTGGATGCTGGTTGCCCGCTTCGAATCCATTGCTGAACGCGACCTGACGGCAAAGATGGGCTTCGGCCAGATGATCAGCATGGGCCTCGAGCGTATGGCTGAACATCTAAAGACACTCTGATGCCTTAGCCATCATGTCTGAAATGATTCCCACTATCCAAGCAGGAGTTGATCCTATGTCGACAAACGCACAAACCACCGCGGACTCGCACTCGAAGACGATGCTTTGGGCCGGCTGGAGTCTGAGCGGCCTAACGGTGCTATTTATGATCTTCGACGGAATATCGAAACTGGCGATGGAGCATCATGTGGTTGAGGCTACGACGAAAATCGGGTATCCGGTGGAAGTCATTCGCCCGCTTGGGATCGTTCTTCTGGTATGCACCATCCTGTACGCGATCCCCCGCACGGCCATTTTCGGCGCAATCCTTCTGACTGGATTTCTTGGCGGCGCCGTCGCCAGCAAGGTTCGCATCGAGGATCCCATTTTCAGCTCGATCCTCTTCGGAGTGTATTTCGGCATCCTTGTATGGGGCGGCCTTTATCTTCGGGACGAACGTCTCCGTACTCTCATCCCCTTGCGGCGCTAGTCCGATCGATCTCGCACACCAGCGACTCTCACTGCCGACAATTCGTAGATACCGCCGCCGAGTGTCGGTAGGTACCGGCGCAACTTCTGGCGCCCGTGGAACATGCGTGCCTTGACGGTTCCGATCGGCGCGCCGGTGATTTTTGCAATCTCCATCGACGAATGCCCCATGTGACAGGCAAGCTCCAGCGCCAGGCGTTGCTCGTGGGGAAGACGATTGAGGCCATGCGTCACCCAATCTTGAATTTCAGCCTCCAGCATAGGATCGACGGTTTTTTCAGGGTATTCCTCGAGACTTCGAGCGGCGGAGTGGTTTTGTTCCCGACGTATCGACTTTAGTGCCGTGCGGTAGGCGATGCCGAATATCCAGCTCGACACCTGCGATGCGAAGCGAAAATCGCTCGCGTTGTGCCAAACCACCATGAAGGTGTCGTTGATGATCTCCTCTATATTCTCGTGGCGTCGCGCGAATCTCGCCAGAAAACGCGCGAGCCGCCCCTGATAGCCGAGATATAGCTCCCTCAACGCGCGGCAGTTCCCCGCGGCGATGGCGATCAACAGCTCGCTATCGGACTTTTTCGAGGAGTCTTTGGCGGGCACGCTCATCGGCGGTGCGTCAATTGCAGTTCGGACGCGAACCGGGAGTGGTGATTCCTTATAGTCGAAACTGTCACGGCGATTTCTTGCGGCCGGCAGCAAGCAGAATCAAATCCGCGATTTCCTTCGGATGGGACACCAGCGATACGTGACTCGAATCCAGTTCGATGGTCGTCGCGTTCATGCGCTTGGCCAGAAATCGCTGGAGCTCCGGATTGATCGTGCGGTCCTCAGTCGATACTTGGTACCACGTAGGCTTAGCTCTCCATGCAGCAATAGTGGTCTTTGTGTTTGGCAGCACGTCGGCGCCCCGTCCTTGAACGGCATAGAGGGCTCGCGCACGAGCAGGATCGAGATCGCCGGCAAAATCCCTGAGAAAGGACACCTCGCTCAGCCAAAAGAATCCATTGGCCTTTACCACCCCTGCGCTCGCGGGCGGCTTTGGGAACTTCGCGGCGAGCGCACCAAAGTCCTCGCCCGCGTCTGGCGCGCGAGCCGCCACGTACACTAGCGCCGAAACCTTGGGATCATTACCGGCTTCGCTAATGATAGTCCCGGCAAAGGAGTGGCCCACCAAAACCGTCGGCCCATCCTGCAAGGCCAGGACTCGGCGAGTGGCGGCAACGTCATCAGCCAATGAGGTCAACGGATTCTGGACCGCTGTGACTTGCAACCCCGCGCGCTGCAGGTAGGGAATGACATCAATCCAAGACGATCCGTCTGCGTATAACCCATGCACTAGCACGACGTTGTTGGCGACGGGTGTGTTCTGGGCCTGAACTATTCCAGGTATGGCTGACGCGAATGTGATGGCGGTAAGCAGTCCACCAAACGATCTACGGTTAATCACAAGTACCTCCAATATTGACAGTAGGGTCAAAGGAACGCTTGATCAGGAATTTACTCGCGAACGGCGCGCTGCAATGCAAAAAAACGCGGTCGACGGGCTGCCATAGGGCGGTGTCGGATTAAGGCGCTCAGTTGAACACGCGCTAGACGGTCTGCAATTGGATGACGACAACGCATTTGTACCTCCCTAACTCTCGATTTCCTCTGCGTGCGTTTGCCATCGCAGGCGATCCGCGTATCGGTGGGGCGCGCGAGCGCGGTAGACTCACTTTGAGGAATCTTAGCCATGAAAGCCGGAAGACTATTTCTGACAGCAATTGCCGCCTTGGCAGCATCCCCGTGCCTCTTCGCATTCGCGGAGGACAAGAGCGTGTCCAAGACATTCTTTACCCGCGTTCATTCTGAGGGCAGACTTCCCAGCCTTGACGGAGCTACCGGATGGCTGAATTCAGCGCCCTTAACCGTCGCAAATCTCCAAGGCAAAGTCGTCCTGATCGATTTTTGGACGTATTCCTGCATCAATTGGCGACGAACCGAGCCCTACATTCGCGCGTGGGCGGAGAAATACAAGGATCAGGGACTGATTGTGATCGGTGTGCATTCACCCGAATTCGAATTTGAGAAGGACGCTAGCAACGTTCGCTGGGCGGTGAAAGATATGCATATTGAGTATCCGGTGGCGGTCGATAGCAAACATGCGATCTGGCGAGCATTTCGGAACGACTATTGGCCGGCCCTGTACTTTATCGACGCAGCTGGGAACATCCGCCATCATCAGTTCGGCGAGGGCGCTTACGACGAATCGGAGAAATTCATCCAAGAATTGCTAGCTGAGGCTGGGCGCGGGGCGGCGCGCAGTGGTTTAGTATCGGTGAGGGCCGATGGCTTGGAAGCGCCGCCAGATATTGGCAATCTTAGGTCGCCCGAAAATTACTTAGGCTACGAACGCGCCGAGAACTTTGTATCTCGCGACGGAACGATAGAAGACAAACATCACAGTTATGTCGCCCCTTCCGGGTTGCGGGTCAATCACTGGGCGCTTGCGGGCGACTGGACCATCGGTAGGCAATCGATCGTCTTGAATAAACCCGAAGGACGCATCGTCTACCAATTTCACGCCCGTGATCTTCATTTGGTGATGGGTCCGGCGAGGACTGGGGCAACAATTCGATTTCGTGTGCTTATCGATGGGCGACCCCCGGGCGAGAGCCACGGACTTGATACTGACGATCAAGGCATTGGGACCATTTCCGAGCAGCGCCTGTACCAGCTGGTGCGACAGACCTCACCGGTGGGTGAGCACCAATTCGAAATTGAGTTTCTCGAGCCCGGCGCTGAAGCTTTCTCGGTTACGTTTGGTTGAGTTGCGATGGGGGCGAAATGCGCATACATTATGCATATGCATCATAGGGCAATCGCGATCGATCTCCCCTGCGCCTGCACCACATTGCGCAAGGCGGCGCGCGCCGTCAGCCGGATCTACGACGAAGCCTTAGCCCCAGCCGGGATGAACGTTACCCAACTCGCCATCCTGCGGGCGATCGGGAGGGCCGGGGACGATGGCGCCCCGCTCAGTCGACTGGCCGAGAGCCTGGTCATGGATAATACCTCCCTGTATCGCGGACTTGGCCCGCTCATCCGCTCCCGATGGGTCGTCGTGACGCAAGCCGGCAAGGGGCGAACGAAACTCGTCCGCCTGACGACCAAGGGGCAAAGGGTGACGGACGCAGCCGCCGAGTCCTGGGAAGCGGCCCAATCGAAGGTGGTGGAGGCGTTTGGTGTGGAACGCTGGGCTACCCTCCACAAAAGCATCGGCGACCTTGCTGCTGTTGGCGTGCGGCTCGGCTAGTTATTTGTTTTTGCCTATCCGAAAACCGATTCACTTTTGGAACGCGCCCTTGGAGGTCTTGCGATGAGCCTCGATCCTACAGACTGGGCGACGGTTCGCGCCGTCGGAAGACGGATGGTCGACGATATGCTCGACTACCAGGCGACGGTCCGCGAACGACCACCTTGGCGCCCCGTTCCCGCCGAGGTCAAAGCGCGGCTGGACGAGCCCGTTCCGCTCGAGGGCGCGCCGCTGGCGGAGGTCTATGAATCCTTCCGGCGCGATGTGCTTCCCTACCCCACTGGCAACATTCACCCCCGTTTCTGGGGCTGGGTCATGGGCACCGGCACGCCGGCCGCTATGCTGGCCGAGATGCTCGCCGCCGGTATGAACGCCCATCTGGCCGGCTTCGATCAGTCGGCCTCGCTGATCGAGAAGCAGGTCCTCAAGTGGCTGAAGTCCCTGATGGGCTTTCCCGAAGCGGCCAGCGGACTCCTGGTCAGCGGCGGTACCGCCGCGAACCTCGACGGCCTACTGGCCGCGCGAGCGGCGAAGGCCGGCTGGGACATCCGGGAGAAAGGCCTGCACGCCGGCCCACCGCTGACAGTCTATGGCAGCAGCGAGACGCACAGCTGGGCGTCGAAGGCCTGCGACACGATGGGCTTGGGGCGCGCGGCATTCCGCCAGGTCGCGGCGGACACCGACTATCGCCTCGACCTGACGGCCTGCCGCGCCATGATCCTGGAGGACCGGCGCGCCGGGCTGCGCCCGATCGCGATCATCGGCAACGTCGGCACGGTGAACACCGGGGCCGTGGACGATCTCCATGGAATCCGGGCACTGGCGGACGAACTGGAGCTCTGGTTCCATATCGACGGCGCGTTCGGCTCCCTGGCGGCGTGGTCGGCCAGCCGTGACCTCGTTGCCGGACAGGAGCTGGCGGACTCCATCGCCTTCGACCTGCACAAGTGGGGCTACATGCCCTATGAGGTCGGCGTCGTTCTGACACGAGACGCCAACGCGCAGCTTGCAGCGTTCGGGCCGCGTGCGGGCTCCGCAGCCTATCTGCTCTCCTTGAAGCAGGGCGTGTCAGCGGACAGCACCTATTTCGCTGACCGCGGCCTGCAGCTTTCGCGCGGGTTTCGAGCCCTCAAGGTCTGGATGTCGATGAAGGAGCAAGGCGTCGCCCGCATCGGCGCCGCCATCCAGGCCAACATCGACCAGGCGCGCCATCTCGCCGCGCGCATCCAGGAGGAGCCCCGGCTCGAGCTGCTTGCGCCCGTGTCCCTCAACACGGTCTGCTTCCGTTACGCCGGCGGGAGCGTACCGGACGGACGTCTCGACGCCTTGAACCAGGAGATCCTGACCGAACTGCAGGTACGCGGCATCGCCATTCCGTCGCAGACGATCCTCGGCGGCCGCTTCGCCATCCGCGTCTGCATCACCAATCACCGATCCGAGCTGAGCGACTTCGACGCTCTGGTCGAGGCTGTGCTGGCGCTTGGCGCAGAAATCACGATCAAGGGACAGCACGCGCCGCAGTGAGCGGGCGCTACCTAGAAGATTTTGCAAGACGTTCGGTTCAGGGCACTTGGAGGGCTAACGACTCCGGTCGGGACCCGCCCACTGCCGGCGACCTCACTGCAGAGCGGCTCTCGCGTCATTCATTCGACGGGACGTTGCTTCAACTCGTATCAGATCGGCAGCTCGCTCGGCAATGGCGATCACGGGAGCGTTGGTGTTCCCGCGGATGACGGTGGGCATGACGGATGCATCGACCACTCTGAGACCCTCGACACCGAAGACACGGAGCTGCGGGTCGACGACCCGGCCAATCCCGCACGTGCTCGCCGGATGATAGAAGGTCTGCGTATGGCGTTCGATAAAGGACCAGACGTCAGCGTCGCCGCTGGATGCCGGAACGAGATGAGGGGCCCGGCAGACCGCGGCAAGAGCGGGCCTTTGCGCAACGTCCATCGTGAGTTGGACGCCACGGATCATGCTGCGCCGATCCTCTTCGGTCGCCAGATAGTTGTTGAAGATTCGTGGCTTGGCATCAGGCCGCGCGCCGCGCAGCTTGACGGTTCCGCGGCTGCTCGGCTTCAGGACGACGGGCCCGAAGACGTAGGCGTCGTCGAAGGGCTGGGACAAGCCCTCGTCGTAGAACATGACGGGCCCGGCATTGAAGAAGAGGTCGGGCAACTCCATTGAGGAGTCCGTCCGGAAGAATCCCCCGCCCTCACTGACGTTGGAACTCAAGGGCCCTCGTCCGCTCTGCTGGAACAGCTGCACGTCTTCGGCCGTGCCTGCGCGGAACAGGGTCGAAGAGTCCGTGAAATAGGACAACAGGATGCCAGGATGGTCTTGCAGCTCGTCGCCGACAGGCAGTTCGACATGCGGCTTGATGCCGATCGCCTTCAGATCGGCGGATTTGCCAATTCCCGAAAGCATCAGGATCTGTGGTGAGTTATAGGCGCCTGCCGACAGTAAGACTTCTCGTTCGGCCCGGATAATGCGCTTTTCCCCATGGCGGTAGATTTCTACCCCTACCGCACGCAAGTTTTCGAGCACCACTTGGGCAACAGTGGCCTGCGTAATGATGTCGAGGTTCGCCCGCCCACGGAGGGGGTGCAAGTAAGCCGTGGCCGTACTGCAACGCTTTCCGTTGTTCTGCGTGACTTGGAATCGTCCTGCTCCCAGCTGGCTCACGCCGTTGAAGTCATCGTTACGCAGGTAGCCGGCCTGAACGAACGCTTCGATGATGCGATCGATGAGCGGATGCTGCGACCGTCCCTCCTGAACGGACAGAGGCCCATCGGCGCCGTGGAAGCGGCTGGCACCCCGCTCATTGGCTTCGGCCTTGATGAAATAGGGTAGCAGCTCGTCGTAGGACCAACCGGTCGCTCCCCCGGCCGCCCATTCGTCGTAATCCGCGCGATTGCCACGCATGTATATCATGGAGTTCATCGACGAACAGCCACCAAGAACCTTGCCGCGCGGCAGGTAGATACGCCGGCCGCAAAGCACAGGCTCCGGTTCCGACGAATAGTCCCAGTCGTGATCCGACTTGAACAGTTGAGCGAAGGCAACGGGCGTATGAACCTCCGGTGCCTCATCCGTCGGACCCGCTTCGATCAGCGCGACCTGGGCGGCGGAGTTCTCACTCAATCGCGCCGCCAGAACGCATCCTGCGGAACCGCCACCTACGACGACGTAGTCATATCCATTCTTCATGTCATACCTCAATAAGCTGAAATTGGCGCCCCATTCGCTTGCTCAAGTGCAAATTCCGCCTGGGTGTGTTGTTGCCAGGTCGACAGCATCATCTGGTGATTGGAGGCAAGAGTGGTCATCGATCTCTCCTCTGGATTGGCGTAGCTCTCGAATTCGGTTCGATGTCGAGCAGAGCTTAGGTCGCCTGACCTTGGACGTCGTGAGCCCAGAACGCACGTTCACAGGTATCGGCGCGCACTGAATGCTCATCCCGGAGTCGACCCCCAAGTGCGGCAGAAGCGAAGGCCTGCGTCCGTACGTGCGCTAACGGACAGACATCCAGGGGCGGATACGCTAATTTGCAATCTCTGAGTAATGCGAGCGTTGCTGCTGTCCCTGCACAGCGTCGCCTCACGTGAATTGCTCGGTCGATATGCGCGCCTGCATATCAATGCCTTACTACAGGCAACCGTCCTACAGCAGATCAGTCCTGCCGCTGACGATCATCTAGACGCTCAGGTGTACGCTTCTGATGGGTACGTTGCGACCTCACTACGTTATATCAATTAGGAGGATTACATGTCATTTATTGCGTGGATTGTGCTCGGGCTTATCGCTGGATTCGTCGCGAGCAAGATTGTAAATCACCGAGGCGAGGGATTGATTTTGGATATTGTCCTCGGAGTCGTCGGCGCCGTTGTCGGCGGATGGCTCTTCCACACCTTTGGCATGCCCGGGGTCAGTGGCCTCAATATCTATAGCTTGATAGTGGCCGTGCTCGGCGCGTGTGTAGTGCTCGTCGTCTATCATCTGCTGTCGCGCCGTACCGTTTGAGATAGGTCATTCAGTTCACTAAACAACCCAGGACAGATGACTGAAATGGGAATATCGTCGGACGATTGAGGCGATGGTGACGCAGGCGGGCCGCCTAAAAGGCAATCGGCGCATCGCCAGGTCAGGCATTGGCGCGGCATAGAGGCTATGAAATCTAAATCGGCCTCCCTTCCAACGCCTGCCAATCGGCTTCGCACGCTTGAAGAGCGGCGGGCGTTAAAGATGGCGAGTTCTGCGCAGACCTATGTCCGGGGGAGCACACTTCAGTTCTACAAATGGCTGGAGGAGCGCGGCGAGCGGGTCGTTCCGAAAGGACCGCCCATTTGGATCTGCGGCGATTGCCATGCCGGTAACTTAGGTCCCCTTGCGGCGCCGGACGGGAGGATCCACGTGCAGATCCGTGACGTCGATCAGACCGTGATCGGAAATCCAAACCATGATCTTATCCGGCTAGCGCTGTCGCTTGCGTCCGCCGCGCGCGGATCCGATCTTCCGGGTGTGACCACCGCTCATATGCTCGAGCAGATGATGATTGGGTATCAACGCGCACTGAAGGGATCGCGGACTCAGAACGTCGTTGAAAGTGATAAGCCAGAATGCATCAAGGTGGTCGTTCGCCGTGCGATGTCACGTACATGGAAGCATTTGGCCCGGGAGCGGCTCAAAGACCTAAAACCAAACATTCCGCGTGGCGAGCGGTTTTGGCCGCTCGCAAAAGAGGAGAGCAAAGCAATTCACGAGCTGTTCGATCAGGAAGGCGTCAGACAGTTGGTGTCCTCGTTAAAATCGAGGCCCAACAATTCTGCGATCGAGATGCTCGATGCGGCTTATTGGATGAAAGGCTGTAGTTCCCTAGGACGACTTCGCTTCGCCGTCTTGTTGAATATCAGCAGTGGAAAAACGAAGGACGATGAGTTCTGCCTTATCGATATCAAGGAGGCGAATCCCGCATCGGCGCCTCGGGCCAGCGATGTGAACATGCCTAAGGACAATGGCAAACGCGTGGTTGAGGGCGCTAAGCACTTGTGTCCGGCTTTGGGCGATCGGATGATGGCTGCCAAATTGTTGGGCCGTTCCGTTGTCCTGCGCGAACTCATGCCGCAAGACCTCAAACTTGAGATCGATCGGCTGTCTCGCGAGGAAGCGGTCGACTGCGCTCGATACCTCGCCGAAGTCGTCGGAAAAGCCCATGCGCGACAGATGGACGCAACGACTCGGAAGGCGTTCGCGAATACGTTCAACGTCCGCCCGTCGGCGCAACTCGATGCGCCGTCCTGGTTATGGTCGAGTGTCGTTGAGCTGGCCTCCGCCCATGAGGCCGCTTATTTGGAACACTGTCGGCAGTTCGCGCTCGCTTGACGAACGAAGTTGGCGCAGCGATACATTCCGTCATCGCAGGCAGCCAATCGCCGATCACCGCGGAAACGCTCTCCGCCTTTATCGACGATTGAATTCTGTCAATGAAAATGGGCATCGACAGGGCTAGCTGCAAACGCTAGCCCTGTACTATCGAAACTTCGACTACTGAACTCGACCCGTTGTCTTAACACCATAGAATTTGTGTACGTCCGACGCCCAGCTGGTATCGGCCATGGCCGGCCAATGGTCCTTGTCAAACCCGGGTGCGTTCTTTAACTGCTCTTTGCTCGCATTGAGCGTAAAGCGCTTGTTTTCAGTATCCAGCTTCAGTGCCTGCCACGGGACGGCAAATAGCCGATCGCCCATTCCTAAAAAGCCGCCGTAAGACAGGACGGCATAGGCGATTCGACCCGTGCTCATTTCGATCATCATCTCTTTGATGGTGCCCAAACTTTCGTTGGCGGCGTTGTACACATCGTTGCCGATGAGAGTATCCGCACCCATCAACGCCGGGCCAGGGCCCGCTCCAATATTTTTATACATGCCATAGGTATCGCGCGAAATGTAATTTGTTTCCATGTATCTCTCCAACAATAAGGTTTAAATGGATCAGATAAGCATCTGACTTCCAGTTAGTGTGTTCTTGTTCGGGGAAGATGGCTGCCAGTGGGGAAGTGACGCTGCCCTTATGTTGTACGCGAAACAGCGTCGGCACTTTCCTACGCTTCTCAGAGGATCGATACCACCGATACCCGTAGGCCCCCAGCAGCCAAACTATTTGTGAATCGATTCGCTGGCATCGGACATCGAGGCCGCACAATCCTTATTCTTCGCCCGCCCGGGATCAATGAATGCGATGACCGCGGCGACGGGGGTCAACAGTGTTCCAAGTGCCGTCGCTACCGCGCCCTGCTCCGCCAATTTTCCGGCATCGATGCCGACCGCAGGGTGGGCAAGAGTCCCCTTTACCGTGATAGGAGCGCGCACTCGTGTCAGCCGTAATTTCTTCGGATTGCCCTGAAGGGCGAGGCTTAATGCCTCAGTGTTGAGATTAATGTCGCCGCGGCCGCTAATGAGGACATCGGTAGTGTCGATAAACAGGGTCTTCCCGGTCAGATCTCCCTTTTGCGCTTGAAAATCCACGACACCACATCGGATCGAGGTTTTCGTTTCGTTTTTCGCCAGCAGCAATCCCAAACCGCGCGTCACGTTGATGCCGGTCAGTTCCGCGATTGCCTCGTTGATCTCCCCATCGGGGATAATGAAGCTTATTGTGCCATCCGCGGTAGAGGCGAGTTTGTGTATGGAATGCCCGAAACCGTGGACCTTCAAGCGACCGATGAGCGACCCCGACAGCGGGGCATTTTTCATTGCCGCCATTTTGAATTGACTGAGATCGACGTCGTCGATATGCATGTCTATGCTCGTCTCTGGAACGTCAGCACGCACATCAACGTGGACGTTGCCGGCAAACTTACCCTGATCGAGGACAAAGGATAAGGGATCAATGGTCAATCGTCCGTTATCAAGAACAACATGAAATGAGACTTCTTTCATCGGCACTTTCGGCGCCGTCACCGCTCCTGCCCGGTAAGTCACATCGGCATCCATGCCGCGTACCCGATTTACTTGCAAATCCGCATCTGGCAATAGCATGGCGTTGAGTTTCGGATCAGAATCGCTCGGGCCGCGCCCGGACTCCTGTTTGGCCCTGGGCCTCGCTGAAGTGTTCTTCCGCCCTACTCCGGAAGTCGCCGACGACTCGGACTTCTCCTCGGGATGGCCGAGAGTGGGCGCCAAGTCGACGATGTTCAAGGTATTCGAGGTGAGTTTGGCGGTGAGCTTGGGCCGGGCTGCCCCGGTTTGCACAATGATTTTGCCCGAGAGATCGCTCGACCCCAACGTTCCATTGAAGTCATCTCCCGTAATCGTCGTCCCAGAGACATGCATCGACGCCGCAAATCGATAATGCGGGGTGTTCGGAAGCGCCAATCCGGTGAGGTAGTAGACGTCAGCCAGATCTTTACCGCTCACCACGAACTTGACGTCGAGTAAACTCAGGTCGAAAGGTTTTGCCACGGTGACCTGCGCTTCCAGATTGATATCAGATGCGGTTACATGTGAAGTTAAGGAATACGGCCTGTTGGGCTCCAGATTTATCAGCGGACCGCCCATTGCGTCCAGAGCGAAGGGCTTATCATTGAGACTGCCCTTTGCCTGTATCTTAAATGCGCTGGCGTTGTTGTCACCGGACCGGTCATCCGCAACCAACGATCCGCCAAAGCGAAGATGTCTTATTTCGTCTACTACATGCAGCCGGCCGTCCTTAATAAGGAGCCTGCGGATCGCGGGGATTTTTGCCGGCCTGGTATTGTCTTGGGGTGCGCCGGCGGTTGTGCCCAGTTGCCAACTGGCACGGCCCTTTGAATCTCGCTCGAGGTTGATGACTGGTTCTATCATCTCGATTTGCGGGATCACGATCTGCCCGCGAAAGAGTCGCGCTAGGCTCACGCTGACCGTGATCCGCTTTGCCCTGAACATCAAATCTCGATCTGCCCAGGGCGGATTTTTGAGTGTCACGCCATTAATTTCCGCGCTCGGAGCCCAGGACCACAGATGGACTTTCAAATCGCCGTCGATGGAGGCGGCTCGACCTGTCTTCGTACTGATGTCCCTGGCAACGAGCGGCCTCAGCAAGTTCCAGTCGATGAATGCGAGGACGCACATGAGAAGAAGTAAAACGCCGCCAACGACAATTGCCGCCACGGTCGATTTCCTATGCTCGGCGAAGAAGCTCGGCATAGGCTAACGAGAAAGCCCGCGGTGCGGGTACGCGAAAGGTATGGGGAGTTCAGCATGACTCAATGAGGCGGGCATGACTATGCAGCAATCTTCGATGGTCCACCAACGGACAAGAACACTGCCTAAACTATGCACTCGCGCCGACTGCTAGGATGACCGACAATATTGACGGACAACGTAGGCGAATTCCCCGAAAACACCGGAGAACTACCCGACAAGCACACGCAGCGACGGAGGTACTCAGGCCCGAGGAAATCGGCTTGCGCTTACTCGAGGCAAAGAAATTCGCCTGTCTTCGGGAAAGTCCCTGGTCAACCCCGAATTCGACCCTTGCGAAGGATTGCTATGGCACCGAGCGCGACGCTGACGGGGACACCGAATCTTTTCAGCAGTGGCAGCCACAATGGCGACCGGCTGCCAGTTGCCCGAACGTCCCGAGTGAGGTCATGCGCCAGTGTCGAGCGGCTGGCCTGCATCGTCCTCAGCAGCTCTTGAAGCTGATGGGAATTCGTCATGTAGATAATCCTCCGGGTTCTTGATCGCCGATAGGTCCCGTGCAATTTCGGCCCCGATGTTTTCAAATGGCGAAGATCCCTGCATCAATCGTCGCGCGAGATAAATGCAGGCACCCGTCAGCAGACACCACGCGATGCAAATCAACCAGGCAACCTGAGTTCGATAGGGGGTATCCCAGGCCGTAACGAGCACGGCAACGCAAAGGAAACACAGCAGGAACAGAGATGAAGCGGCACCAATGGCTGCACCGACCATGGCGTTGATCATCTCGTCGCGAAACGTGCTCAAATCCAAACGCGCAAGATGAGCATAATCTCCGAGCCTCTGCCCGAAGAAGGGAAGTAGAATCTTCGCCCGGCGGATGGATAAAAACATATGGCGCACCGCACGAGAATTATTGACCGTCAAAACACGTAAACTGTCACGGACGTTCTCGGGATCTCTGCCTGCATCCTATCATTAGAAAACCAATCCCTGGCCGTGCGTGGTGCCCGTAAGTTGAGCCACGTCGACGGGGCGAGCCGTATAACCCTTTTTGGGTCACGATATCGGCCCTAAACCCGCAGTCCGGCCTGTCGCAGGTCTCACTGCACCTGAATCTGTCAGTCGGCGCTTAAGCCGATTTGCGGAATTTTCCTACGGCAAGTCGCGGGCTTGGAGTGTGCGGGTCGATCGCGTTCCTCTTACTGAAGCTTCTCATCTTTTGGGTAGGTGGTATCTGACGTCGCTCCCTAAGAAAGTCACCTGGGCCACACGTTGCACGTCAGGTACGCTGTGATCCCTCTTTCAACTTTGTTCTAGTGTCATGCAACCAAGCCACCTCGACGTGCGTGAATCGGATCACTCGGCGCTCCTGACTTACCTTCAGGCTTCAGTCGAAATTCAGAAGGCCTTACTCGCGAGGGAACTTCACGACAATCTCGGTGGATTAGTACTTGCAGCGGTCATGGATGTGGCATGGGCCGAGGAGCATTCCTCCTCGCTCACCACCAGGACCCGCGGTACGCTCGCGAGAGCGCGAGAGGCGTTGCGATCGGCCCTTGACATGAACCGCAGGATCATTGAGGAGCTAAGACCGTCTCTGCTCGACAACGTAGGTTTGTTTGCCGCGCTCAGCTGGGAGTTAAAGCAAGTGTGTGCTCGGACCGGCCGACGTTGCTCTGGGCACTATCCGCCCTCCGAGATGCATTTCACGCCAGAGGCCTCAATTGCGTTGTTCCGAATCGCCCAGGAAGCACTGGCGATTTCCAACACGCATTCGTCGGTTACAACGGCAGAATTATCGGTATCAACCGATCGAGAGACGATAACACTGCGATTCGCCAACGAGGAAATAGCGTCTCCGCCCGTCGGGCTCGATCGCGGGGCCGCCGTTTTCGCGTCGATGCTCCACCGAATCCGGGTGCTCGGCGGAAACATGGAAATCTCCCCCTCCCCGCCCAATGGAACCGCCCTGACCATCACTATACCTCTGACGCGCATATTGCTTACACAGTCCTGATTGCGGCGTTTGCAATGGTCTGGCGGCAGGTAGCGGCGGCCGGCCACTGCCGATGCGCGGGACTATTATTCTCTCTCTCGCGTCGCTGCACCAACGAGATAACCGATGGTCCCGAAGATGAGCGCGCCCGTAATAAACGCAAGGCGCGGGTAGTCATTGATATATTCGTCGACGGAACCGGCGTATTGCGCAATTCGGGCGCCGGCTTTCTTACTTTGCTGTCCAATGACACGCTTGGCAGCAGTAAGTGAATCTTCGACTCGATTTCGAAGCTCTTGCACCTCGGGACCATGCGCATCTTTCAACTCGCCGAGCAATGCCTCGACTTCGTTCGCCAGTTTTGTATAGCTCGTTACGCGTTTCATTTTCTAGTCTTCCTCGGATGTCATGCATATCCCGCTTATTGGCTCAAAATGTCTAGTTGTTTGGAGCGATTTTTAGGTCATTGATCACGTTATCTTTCCCCGCAACGGCAGCCGCCTTCATCTCGAGCGCGCTCTTCTCTTGCTCAGAACGCACGACACCGTTCAAAGTTACTGTGCCATTGATCGCAACGATTTTGACGTTATGGGCATAGGTGGACAGGGCCTTATCCGCCATGACGCTTTTGCGAATGCGCTTCGTTAAATCGATATCACTCGATTTGTTCGTTTGCGCATCCGCCGTGGCGGCCGAATTTGAGGGGTCAACCTTATTGCTTCTTGTATTATCCGGGGCCGTGGCCGCCGCCGCGGAAGGTGAAGCCTTGGCTGAATTGTCACTCGATTGTGCGCTCGCATGCTGAACAATGGGAACGCTCATGGACATTGCGATGAGTGTTGAAATGGCTAGTCTATTCATAGTGATCCTCGCTTATTCTGGGCTTGAATGAGGGCCCCGCCGGCCCTCGGATTGAGGTTAAGTAGCGTCCGCACGAGTCGTGCCAGTCTTGGCTCCGGCGCTTTCACCGGTCGAGGCAATGTCGGTGGCCCCGGTTCCCCTCAGTAGCTCTTTGGCGCGAGAGATCTGCTCCGACGTGTCACAGTGAACGGAAAGCAGCGTTCCACCCTCTTTGACCTGCCCTTCGTATCGCTTGGCTTCATATTCGGGAATACCCATCCCGATTAAAGCCCCCACTAGGCCACCGACGGCGCCGCCGACGCCTAGACCCGCCAATCCCGCCATAATGGGGCCGGCGGCAATCAGTGGCCCTACGCCTGGAATTGCCAAGGCGCCAATTCCGACAAGAACTCCGAGAGTGCCCCCCACTACGCCGCCGGCAGTTACACCGGCAGTCGCGCCCTCGGGCGCTTTCGTGTCCTTTTCGTGAGCAAATTCTCTCGTGCTGCGAGCGTCGGGGAGGAGCACAGAAATGGTAGAGCTGGCGTACCCCGCCCCGATTAAAGTATTGACGGCGCGTTCGGCATGCTCCGCTGATTTATAGATGCCAAATACCGCTGTGTTTTTGCTGGTCATTGCGAACTCCGGATTAAAAAATATATGAACTAACGGCAACATACGCCGTTGACTTGCATGGAAGCTTAGAGTGGACGGAGACGATGTGCAGTAGGACGCGGTCTAGGCGACGATGCGGGATTGTTCTGATTCATCGTAGGCGTCCATGAGTGGCCTAGTTTTGCACCTACAGTCAACGCTCCATTTTTCCCAAACGGCGTAAGACACTGCTGACACCAGAAACCGTAGCTTGGGTAACGATATTTGCGATGCGTCGGGCTAACCTGCCGACCCGCATCGAGGAATCTGTCACGGTTCTCAGTCTTGTCCTACTCGAGCGCCTGACAGGTCTTCGATGCGGACCGAGGCGCGCGGGACTTTCATTTGGTGTCGCGAAACGCCGGCTCCAAGGATTGAAGTAGGGACTCGACAGTTTCCGGCGCAACTGGTTTTGTCAGGTGATGGTCGCAGCCGGCTTCCAGCGCGCGGCGCCGGTCTTCCTCCTGCCCCCAACCGGTTACGGCAATGAGCATGACGTCGCGACCCCACGGCGACGCACGGATCTTCGCAGCCAATTCGTATCCATTAAAATCGGGGAGACCGATATCCAGCAAAAGCGCATGAGGGCGGAACGTCTCGGCGAGTTCAACCGCATGTCGACCGGTATAGGCGGTCTGGACGAGGTGCCCTGACAGTTCCAATAGCGATGCGCAAGCATCCGCCGCATCCTGGTTATCATCGACAACCAGGATCTTTAGTCCAGCACCGGACACCGGGTTTTCCGCGGTCGGTTCAATGTCTGTAACCTCTAGCGGCGCTCGGATTGGCAGCCGCACGATGAACTCGCTGCCGGCGCCAGGTCCGTCGCTTCGCGCCTCTACGCTCCCTCCGTGGAGCGTCACGACCCCGCGCACCAGCGAAAGCCCGATACCTAACCCGCCCTCAGCGCGTCCGAGTGCCGTCTGCGCCTGAGAAAACAACGTAAACAACCGCGGCATCATGTCTGCGGAAATCCCAATGCCGTTATCGCGGACCGTCACGACGACCTCATGGCCCTCGTGAGCGGCTCGTAGCCGGATGTGTCCGCCGGGATCGGTGTACTTGGCTGCATTGATCAAAAGGTTGGAAAATGCCTGCGCCAGGCGCACGGGGTCTGCCTCAAGACGGACCGTGGCCTTGGGCAGGTCGAGCGACAGGGTGTGGTGTTTTGCGTCGAGAAAAGGACGAGCAGTCTCGATGGCCGTCCGAACCGCCAGGGCTAGTTCAGTGGGATTTGTCTTAAGCTCGAGCGTGCCGCGCGAAATGCGCGAGATATCGAGGAGATCGTCCAATAACCGGCTCATATGGGTGACCTGCCGCTCTACAATCTCCTCGGCCCGCTTCCGCTGCTCGGATGTCCGGCCGGCATTTCTGTTTCCGGCTAGTGCATAGCGGATGGGAGCAAGCGGGTTGCGCAATTCATGGGCGAGGAGCGCCAAAAATTCATCCTTGCGCCGATCCGCCTCGCGAAGCGCCGCTTCGGCACGTTCGCGTATCGCGATCTCGTCCCGCAATGCAGCTTCAGTACGCTTGCGCTGCGTGGTATCCCGCGCGATCTTCGAGGCGCCGATGATGGTCCCGTTGAGATCCTTGACGGGAGAGACCGTCAGGGACACGTCCAGAAGGGTGCCGTCCTTTCTCATGCGCACTGTTTCATAATGATCGATGCGTTCACCGCACCTGAGCTTTTGAAGGATGGCAGGTTCCTCGTCGATCTGGTTGGGTGGAATCAAGAGCGTGACCGGTTTGCCGATGACTTCATCCGCGGTGTAACCGAAAATGCGTTCGGCGCCATGGTTCCAGGTTGTAATCACTCCCTCGAGAGTCTTACTGATGATCGCATCATCGGAAGATTCGACGATGGCGGCCAAGCCGCTGCGAATCTCTTGGGCCTGTGCCTGTGAATCACGCAGAGCCTGCTCTGTATCCTTCCGATCGGTAATGTCCTCTACGACACCGATAATCCGTTGAGCCTCACCGCCCCCTTCCCTCAGCAGCGCGAGGGTTGTGCGGCCCCAGACAGTGGCACCGTCCTTGCGGATATAGCGATTCTCAAACACGCAATGCGGGGTCTCGCCGGCGTGCAGCGCGCGAGTCTGCGCCAGCGTTCCGGAGAGATCCTCAGGGTGGACAATCTGCGTAAAGGTGAATTGCCGCAATTCGTCAAATGAATAACCGAGGATGTCGCAAAATCGCGGGTTCGCTTCCAGAAATCGCCCATTCAAGTCGGCGACGACGATTCCGACGGCTGCCTGGTCGAAGGTTGCTCGCAGCCGCTCTTCACTCGCACGCAGCGCATCTTCGACCCTGCGCCGATCACTCACATCATGAAAAACCATCACTGCACCGACGACGTCGCCCCGCGCGTCCCGAATGGGGGCAGCACTGTCTTCGATCGGGATCACGCGGCCGTTCTTGTCGATCAGCACCGTGTGATTGGCGAGGCCGATGA
>Ga0207109_1098_pt1 | contig 19820 bp, 14 predicted proteins | sample Alteio_BWMinHeat_73_FD_153584 | JGI IMG/M metagenome (GOLD analysis project Ga0207109, IMG submission 153584) | Enriched cells from forest soil in Barre Woods Harvard Forest LTER site, Petersham, Massachusetts, United States -... | ecosystem: Environmental > Terrestrial > Soil > Temperate forest >... | reverse complement strand
CCATTCTTCTGGTGGAAGACTCGCAGCCATTAAGAAAGCTTGCAAATACTTATCTTGAATCCTGCGGATTCCGTGTCTTATCAGCTGAGAGCGGCGAAGACGCTCTGAAAGTCGCGACGCGCTTCGGTGGGCTCTTTGATCTGCTGCTCACTGATGTCGTCATGCCCGGCATGAATGGCCGCGCCCTCGCCGAACATTTGTTGCCGCGTCAGCCCGGGATGAGCGTGCTCTATATGTCCGGTTACACTGACAGCTTCATCGCCGGCCACGGAGTTCTGGACCCCGGAACCCACCTCTTGCACAAGCCGTTCACAGAGGAGGTTCTTATCCGTAAGGTCCGCGAGGTACTTGATGCCGGGAAAAAGTCCGCGCTGCCTTCCAATTCTCTGGCCGAGTTTGCTGGAAGCCACCCCCCATCGGGCCAATAGGAGAAGTTTTGCCATGCAAAAGCTGTTGGTTGTGGACGATGACGAGGCGTTGCGGCGCTTGACGCGCCTTGAGCTGAGCGACACCTTTGAAGTCATCGATTCGGGCGAGCCGGAACGGGCTTTGGCTCTCGCCCTTGAACACAAGCCCGATGCCATCTTGTTGGATCTTCGCATGCCGAAATATTCCGGGTATGAACTCCTTCAGACCTTTACGGCTCTGAGCCACACCCAGAAGATTCCGGTGATTATCGTCAGTGGTGAGGCCGGCGGACAAACAAAAGAACATTGCAAGCAGCTTGGAGCTCTCGGCTATTTCGAAAAGCCTATTGACTTCGAGGCGCTGCGAGTTTGCCTCGGCCAAATAGCAAAGACTCGCAAGTTTATCCCGCGAGCCGAAGTGCGCGTCCGTTTGCACGTTCCCCTCAAGCTGCGCGGCACGGACAACAATGGAAATGTGATCACCCTGGAAACGACCACCGAGAATGTGAGTCTCAGCGGCTTTCTCTGTGCCAGTACGGTTGAGCTGTCCGTCGGCACTATTGTGGAAGTGTATCTCACGAGCTGCGGAACAGACTACGTGGGCAAGGCCAAAATTGTCCATGCGGACACAAAGACTGCTCCCCTTCGCCACTATGGATGCCTCTTCATGGAGAAGACGGGACCTTGGGTGCTCCAGTAAAGGAATGGGTCGGACATTCTTGATGATCAAAGCTTCACAAGTCCTTCCCACAGAAGCCGAGGGTGCCCTAGCCGAAATTGCATCGGATCGTCAGCCTGCAGCCCGCGTCCTTGTCGTCGACGACGAACCTGCTGCTTGCAAACTACTTTCCGTCATCCTGGGCCCACCCGCTTTCCGCTGCGCCACGGCATGCAATGGGGAAGAAGCCCTGCTTGCATTGCAACGCGAGCAGTTCGACGCGGTCATTTCCGACCTGCAGATGCCTGGCACAAGCGGTATGGAACTCCTCACCCAAGTTCGCCAGCGTTTTCCTTTGATGGCGTTTTTGGTCACCACCGGCGTGGATGACGTGGAGGTAGGGATACAAGCGATGCGTTGCGGAGCGGACGACTATCTCGTTAAACCCCTTCTCGAAAGTGCTGTTTTGGCCAGCCTCGAGAGCGCGTTGCACAAGCGGAAGCTGGAGCAACAAGTCGAAAACTACCGTCTGCACCTGGAAGAAATGGTCGCGGAACGCACGGGCCAGCTTCAGGCCGCTCTACAGCAGATCGAGCGAAGTTATGAAGACACGCTGCAGGCACTTGGAGCAGCGATTGATCTCCGCGATAGCGAAACCGCCGGCCACTCACAGCGCGTCTGCCACTATTCGCTCGAAATTGCTCGAGCGATGGGCTGGTCGGATAAACAGCTGAGCAGTCTTGCCAGGGGTGCTTATCTGCACGATATCGGAAAGCTCGGCATCCCTGACGGCATTCTGCTTAAGCCAGAATCTCTCACAGCGGACGAGCGAAAAATCATGCAGTTGCATGTACAGATCGGCTTCGACCTCGTCAAGGACATCCCCTTTCTTTCAGACGCAGCGGAAATCGTCCTCACGCACCACGAGCGCTTCAACGGGAGCGGCTATCCGCACGGCCTCACCGGAGAAGGAATTCTTCTGAGTGCGCGGATCTTTGCTGTTGCGGACACTTTCGATGCCATCACATCCGACAGGCCCTATCAGCGCGCCTCTTCGTTCGAATCAGCGCGCGACACGATCCGAGACCTGTCTGGTATTCAATTCGACCCACAAGTTGTAAATGTCTTCCTGAGCATTCCGGAAGAAACTTGGCCGGCCATCGCAAGAAATCAACGCCAAATCGCTGAGATCCCACTCGGCCTACATCGGAAAAGTTCCATCCTTCGGCTTGGTCTTGGCATAATCCCCTGACAGACCTCGTTTTTCCCCTCAATCCTCCTACCCCAAATCGGTCCAGATAGCCCCTAAGAACCCTGCAAGAAAACCCTCCTCTGTCGTTCTAAGGCATGCAGTACCAGCAGTCGTGCAACCTGGCTGGCCGCTCTTGCTGAAAAGCTATTTATGAAACAACCATCTTCACTCAGCGCGACATCCTATTCGTTCAACACCCCACTTTGTCCCCGGGTCGCACAATCAGCGGATGTGCTCGTTCACCTTGAAGAGGAGGAGGCTACTCGTATGCCCGCACGAATGAATTCAACCCGCTTACACAATAAAGGACCCGTCTTGCAACTCGCTTGTGTCCCCGTTCTGATCCTTTTGCTCGTGTTTGCGGCCACTTCCTACGCGCAAACCACCGCGCACTCTCCGGGCTGGGTCGTTCTGCCCGTTGAAGATTACCGCTCTCTTCATGCTCGTGCTTTTCCCAGCGAGCGCGACCCCGAGCCCCCGCCTGTTGAAGCAACTCTCACCCGTGTCGACTACGATCTGCGCATCAGCGGCGACCTGGCATCCGGACGCGCCACCCTCACAGTGGACGTTTTGAAAGACGGCTGGGTCCGCGTCTCCATTCCTGCGGGTTTGCTCGTTCGCGAAGCCCGGCTTGACGGCAAACTCGTCTCTCTTGTCCCAGTCGCCGGTGGCAAAGCAGGCGGCCAGCTCTCCGCGCTTCTCTCTCATCCCGGCCGCTCCATACTATTGCTGGACATCGCCCTTCCCGTAGCTTCCTCAACCGCCGAAGAAAGCATTTCGCTTCCGGCAACCGCTTCAGGCGTCACTCGCGCCTCCGTGCAGCTTTCTCGCCAGGGCGTGGACATCAAACTCGTTGGCGGTCTGCTCTCGGAAAAATCCGAGTCCGCCTCCGAGAGTAAGTGGATCGCCTACGGCCGCGGCAACGAGGCACTCACCTTCACCTGGCGCAGAAAAACCGAGGACCACCGCACCACGCAGCCTCTGCGGCTCCGTGGTTCTCTCACGCAGCTCCTCGGTCTCGGCGAAGACTCCACTTCCCTCAACGCCGAGGTAAATCTCGAAGTCACCCAGGGCGCCGCCCACGAAGTCAAAATTCAAATCCCCGACAAAGTCACCATCAATCAGGTCTTGGGCGCCATGGTCGCGGATTGGGAGGTGAAAGGTGGCCAGCTCTCCATCACGTTTCTCGAACCCGTCGAGCAGCGCGCACGCTTCGTCATCACCGGGGAAACCCGTTGTCCTCGTGAAGGCCCGATGGACATTCCACTTCTCCGCCTTCTCGATGCCGAGCGCGAAACCGGCGGCGTCGCCGTGGAAGTCCTCGGCGCCGGCGAAATCAGAGACGTCAAGTCCGAAGGCCTTGAAAGCGCCGACGCCACCGATCTCGGCGAAATGGTGGCCAGCCGCCAATCCCAATCGCTTACCGCCTTCCGCTTCCGCTCCGGCGCTGCGAAACTCGCCCGCTCGCTCAACGTGGACGTCGCGCGCTACACGCCGCAAGCCGTTCTGATGGCTAACGTCGAAGAGGCACGCTACCAGGTCCTCATCAGTAGCGAAGGTAAAATCCTTGTTCAGGCGCGTTACGCCATCCGCAATAACCAGCGCAACTTCCTCAAGATCACTTTGCCTCCGGGCGCCACTCTCTGGAGCGCTACCCTGGCTGGCAAAGCAGTTCGCCCGGGACAGTCACCCGACGGGAGCCTGCTGCTTCCACTCGATAAGGCCCGCTCCGGTGAAGAAGTTCCGGCGTTTCCCGTCGAAGTTGTGTTCCTTGCTCGCGGAACCGCCTGGAATGACAAGGGCCAGTTCAAATTGGCCTTACCCGCGCTGGATCTTCCCATCTCTCGCACTGGTCTCCTCGTTTACCATCCGCCACTCTTCAAAGTGACTCCCGAGCAGGGCGCATTTCGCTTGGAGACCTACTCGAATCCGGCCTCCGCCGCTCTGAACCCGCCAGTTTCATTCAACGGGGCCGTAGGCGCGTTTTCTGCAGGAGTGGGTGGGGTACCACAACCGGCCCCTCCTCCAGCGCCATCATCCCTTGTGGATGGCAAGGACGAACCCAACGCCAAGCACGCGCAATCCGCCGCTCAGCTTGTTCTCGACAAATTCCGCGCCGACGCCATAGCAGGGAAGCGCGCCGGCATTCTCCCCATTCGCGTTACTTTCCCGGCATTCGGTCCATCGCTCTATTTAGTTTCTGAACTCACCGGCGAGAATCAAGCTCCCGTCGCGAGCTTGACCTATCAGCACGAGAAGAAGGCAGGTGGCAAATGAAAAAGCTACTCTCAGTCCTCTTGGCAGGCATGCTGTTGCTTCCTGAATTTGCGATCGCGGATGAGAAGTCTCTCCCTCCCATCCCAGCTGCGGGCAACGTCACCCTTCCCCTCGACGAGTACAACCATCTCCTCGAACTCGCGAGCCGGCCCATCCGCAAGCCCGACGCTCCTCCCGTTCCTTACACCATGAAGCGCGCGGACCTGAAACTCCGTGTCACCAACGAATCCGTGCAGGGAACCATTCAATTGCAAGGCGAAATCCTCCACAAAGGCGCAACGAAAGTCCCGCTAACAACCGGCATGGCCATCCTCGACGCCCGCCAGGAAGGCAAAGGCCTGCCTCTCGAATTGGAAAATGGAACGCATACCGCCGTTCTCGCCGGCCCGTCGGAGTTCAGTGTTGCGCTCGATGCCGGAATGCCACTCAACATCGAAGCGGGCAAGGCTTCCTTCTTTCTTCCCGTCCCATCTGCCAGCAGCGCGCGCCTTGCCCTCGTCGTTCCCGGCGACCGCACCAACGTGCGCATCAACCCCGGCATAATCACTTCGCGTTCCTCCGAAAACGGGCAGACCGCCATCGAAGCCACGCTCGTACCCGGCGTGCAAGCGAATATCTGGTGGACCACTCGAGAAGTCGCCGCACCTGTCGTCCCCAAAGAAGTCCGCTTCCTCTCCGACATAAAAACCCTCGTCTCCGTCAGCGAAGCCGACATTCGAATCGCCGCGCTCGCCGACATTTCTGTCGTTCAAGGCGAACCCGCCGAATTCGAAATCGAAATCCCCGCCGGATACGAAGTCACCGGAACCACCGGCGCCTCTATCGAATCCAGCGAATTCGAATCCGGCATTTTGACCCTGAAAGTCTCTGGCCCCGCGCAGCGTTCGCACCAGTTCCTTATCTCCATGGAAAAATCTATCACCGCAACAAAAGCCGACACACCGTTTCTCAGCCTGAAAAATGCCCAGCGCGAAACCGGCGAAGTTCTCGTCGAAGGCGCCGGAACCATCGAAATGACCGCCACCGAAGCCGGCGGCCTCAAGCGCATAGACTTCAAGGAAACCAATCCCTATCTCCGTTCACTTTCTCGCTTTCCCATGCAGGCGGCCTTTCGTTATCACCACCAGCCCAACGCAACGCCCAGTCTCGTGCTCGCTTGGACGCGCTTCCCGGATAGCAGCGTGCTCTCCGCCGTTGCCGATCGCGCCATCGTCACCACGCTGGTCACCACCGAAGGCAGATCGCTCACGGAAGTAAAACTCGTCGTCACCAACCAGGCGCAGCGCTTCCTGAAAGTGGATTTGCCCAAAGGCGCGAGTATCCTCACCGCCGAAGTCGCCGGAGAAAAAGTGAAGCCCGTCGAAGGCCCCGACGGCAACCGCGTTCCTCTAGTCCGTCCCGGTTTGCGCCCTGGCGATTCCTATACCGTTTCGTTTGTTTTCATGCACTCGGGCACACCCTTTGCAAAAAAAGGCGGCTCCGATCTTTCGCTTCCAAAAATGGACATTCCCATCAACCTTCTGCAATGGGAAGTCTTTCTCCCCGAACAATACAAAGTAAAAGACTTCGGCGGTGATGCCATCGCGTCAAATCTCCTGCCTCCCGCATCCCAGGATGTCTCCGGCGCGGAATCAGAGACCGACGGTTTTGGAATCCCCGCAACGCCGCCAATCTTGAACTACGAATCCGTTTCGCTGCTTCCCGGGCAATTGGGCGGCATCATCGTTGACTCGAGCGGTGCCGTGGTGCCCAATACGCGCATCACCGTCACGCAGCTGGACACCGGAGCGATGCGAAATACCATGACCGATTCCGCAGGCCGCTGGATTGTTTCCAACCTGCCTTCCGGCCGCATCAAAATCACTGCCAACGCCAACGGCTTCAAGCAGCTTGCCAGCCAGATCAACTATGACGGCAGCAGTCCCGCGCCAGCCAACTATGCTCTAAGCGTCGGAACAGTCGCTGAAACCATCGAAGTCATGACCAGCAACTTCATCGTGGATTTAAATGGAGCTCAGCGCGAAGCACGCAAGGCTGCCGAAAAGCAACAAACCGCCTCCTCCGTCAACGTAACCAATCTCCAGCAGCGCATTTCCGGAGTTCTCCCGGTTCGCGTAGACGTTCCTCGCGCCGGGAATTCCTATCACTTCGTCAGGCCCCTGGTTCTCGACGAAGAAACCAAGGTGAGCTTCACCTACAAATCCAAATAGGTTTATTCCGGCAGGGAAGAAGCAGGCTCGCGGCTCGCCCCTCGCATCGCGCGATCCAGAGCCTGCTTCTCTTTTTTTTCCAACGACCGAGTCGTGCCCTTCGCAAGATCACCCAGCCCCAGCGGCCCGATAGCCACCCGCACCAGCCGAAACACTTCGACATGGAAATGTTCCAGCATCCGCCGAATTTGCCGGTTCTTGCCTTCATCCAGCACAATTTCAATCCACGAATTCCGTTCGCCTTGCCTGAGGATGCTCACGCGTTTCGCGCAAAGCAACTCGCCATCACTCGGGTGAACTCCTTTGCGCAGGGCTTCCAGCAACTTCTCATCCGCGACAACCCCAATTTGCACGTGATAGGTTTTCTCCAGATGCGTCTCCGGCGCCGTGATCCGTGCAGCCCACTCCGAATCATTCGTCAACAGCAGCAGCCCTTCGCTCGCTTTGTCCAGCCGTCCCACCGGCGCGACCCACGGCACTCCCTCCGGAAGATACGCATAAACCGTCTCTCGCCCTTTTTCATCCGAAGCCGTGGTCACCACTCCGCGCGGCTTGTTCAGCATCAGATAAATCGCTTCACTGCGCGCCGCGGGCTTCCCATCAATCTCAAGGCGGTCTTTCCTCAGATGCACCGGCGTTTCCGGATTGCGCCGCACCGCTCCGTTCAGCTTGACGCGCCCCGCAAGAATCAACTCCGCCGCTTGCGAACGTGAACAATATCCAAGTTTCGACATCGCTCGCGCGAGCCCAACGCTTCTTAATTGTGATCCTTGCAGCGTTCGTTTTTGGGAAGGCCGGCGCACCCCGGCATTATAGGCAAGCTCAGGCGCGACAAGTCTTGGGATCTTTACTTTTTCGGGTTGGCCCCGGCTGCTGGTTTTTCCGCCGGTGTCCCAGCCGCCGGCGTCGCTGAGGCACCCGGAGCAGGCTCATGCTTCACCGCGCCATACTTCGCCGCCAGCCAGTCCCGCGCTTCCGCTGGTTTGTAGTTGAACGGCCCCATGCCTCCGCGATACGCGATGTGCCCCGTTTCATCGATGATATAGAGCCGCTCCGGCCACGCCGCATACGCGAGCTCGGCCGCATTGCTCATGTCATCGACGCCAAACGGCAGGGGATACTTGAATCTCTTCGTGAAATCATTCGCAATCGCCATGCGCTGTTCCAGCGTCTTCGGCTGCGCGTAGCAAACGTCGTCCTTCACGTTCGACTTCATCTGCCATTCGTCCGTGGGATGCGCCTCACGCACGTACACCGTCAGAAAATCCGCATGTTCTTTATAATCATCGTAAATCTGCACCACGTCGCCAACCTGGCGGCGGAACGGCGGTCAAGTAAAACTCCCGAACACCAGCACCAGCGGACGCCCGCCGGTGCGCTCACGAATGTGGAAACGCGTCTCTCCATCCAGCCCCAGCAGCCGCGCGTCCGGAGCATCGTCGCCCACCTTCAAATTTCCTCGGTGCATGTGCGGGAGCGCATACCGCACCATGTAGAGAGCATCCTTCGGGCTTCCCGCCATATAGGAAAGCACGCCGAAGGCCACCAGCAGCAGCCCCAGCACAATTCCCATCGCCCATTTCAAAACGCTCTTCATTCGACGGTGCTCCCTGGTTCAATTAGGACGCGCAAACTTAGTATCCGGCATCCGAGCCGCATATAGTGCAAATCTATTATCGCCTTGATAGGCGTCATGGCGAAATGGAATGTCCTGTAACGGAATGGCGCGCTAGCCCGCTATTCGTCTCTCAACGCAACCATGGGGTCAACGTGCATCGCGCGACGAGCAGGGACGACGCATGCCGCGAGCGCAACGCTTGCAAGCAAAGCGATGACGCCTGCGAGCACAAAAGGGTCAAGCGGCCGAACCCCATAGATCTCGCTGGCCACGGCTTTTTGCAGGAAAATAGCACCGACAATTCCCACTACCAGCCCAACTGCCAGGAGTTTGAGCCCCTCGCGCAGCACGAGCCGGAGAATGCCCGCCCGGCTGCTGCCAAGCGCCACGCGAATGCCGATTTCCCGTTTGCGCTGCGCAACCAGATAGGCCAGAACGCCATAAATCCCCAGCGTCGCCAGAAACAAGGCCACTCCACCGAAGGCATTAGCCAAAAGCATCGAAGTCCGGCGGGACGACATGGAAAGGTCCATCCGCTCCGACATGGAATGGATATCGAAGACCGCCAGGTCCGGATCCAGCCGGGAGATTTCTGCGCGAAGCGCGCGGATGACGGAGTTCGGATCGGCCAAGGTCTTAAGTGCGAACGTAAAGCCCCCCGCGGGTTGCTGGGAATTGGGGAAATAGTATGCGCCGACGGGTGCGCCGGAACCGTCAAGGTTTTCATAGCGCAAAGTGCGTGCGACGCCGACAACCGTAAGCCAAACTGTATGCTCGTCAATCTTCAGCAAGTCTTTGGCGTCGGAAGGCATGTACATTCGGCGCCCGATGGGATCGCGGTCAGGCCAGAAGTGCTGCGCCAGGCGTTCATCCACGATGACCACGCGCGGGGCACTCTCACTGTCGCGGTCATCGAAGCTTCGTCCTCGAACCATGTGAATGCTCAGGGCTTCAAAATATCTCGGAGTCACCGTGAGGCTCAGGGGCGAGATCAGCGATTCTCCCGGCTTCATCTGATAGCCCTCTGCGAAAATGACGCTGTCACTATGATCGCCGCCAAGAGGAATAATATCCGTTGCACCCGCGATCGAAACTCCCGGAATGGCGCGAACGGCAGGCAGCGCCCGGTTCATGAAGTTGCGCTGGTCCTCAGCCTTGCCGTATCGGGAGCGCGGCAAACTGACCGATGCTGTGACCACGCCGTTGGAGTTGAATCCCGGATCAACCTGCAACAATAAGCGAAAGCTGGCGAGAAGCAACCCCGCGCCGACGAGCAGCGCGAAAGCAAATCCAATTTGCGCGGCAACGAGAAGCTGACGGACGCCGCGTGATTTCTTCCCCGTGGTGCCCGTGCGGCTCTCTTCATGAAGTGCGTCGTTGATCCCGATTTTTGAAATGCCGGCGAGGGGAAACAGTCCCACAAAGAGTCCAGCGGCCAGGGACAAGCCTAGAGAAACGAGAACAACCCGGCCGTCTAATTGCACTTCTGTTGCCCGGGGAAAATGTTCCAGGCCAATGGCATTCAGCGTCCGCAGCAAAACTGCTCCGAGAGCGATGCCGCCCACGCCCCCAAGCAATGCCAATCCCAGGTTTTCCAGGATCAACTGCCGCACGAGGTGCGCACGGCCTGCTCCCAAGGCGATGCGCGTGGCCATCTCCTTGCGGCGCAGAGCGAGCCGGGCGAGCGCAAGGTTGGCAATATTTAGTCCGCCGATCAGCAGGACGACAAAAGCCCCGCCCCACAAGAGATAGAGCGTCCTTTTGACCCCCGCAATCAGCAGGTCCTGCAGCGGTTTGACCTTGGTGTTGAACCCGGCGTTGATCAGCAGTTCCTTGAATTCCGGGAAGCGCTCTAGATTGCGAGCGTTCAACGCATTCACCTGTTCCTGTGCTTGCTGCAGGGTGGCGCCCGGCTTCAAACGGCCGATGTGATACCAGTTGTTGCTGTGATGAACGGTTTTGTCCTTGTCGCTGAATGCCAGCGGCAACCACAGCCGAACGTCCGGGTCGATGAAGCTGAAGCTGGGAGCCATCACGCCGACGATGGTGTAAGGCCGTCCACTGATACGCAGCTCGCGGCCAAGCGCCGATTTGTCGCCCGCGTACAATTGCTGCCAAAGCCCGTGGCTAAGGATCACCTCTTGTTCGTTGCCGATCTCGCCTTCCTCTCGCGTGAAAGGGCGGCCGACGGCGGGGGAAATACGCAGCAGCTCAAACCACGAAGGTGTCACCACCATCCCGTGAATCCGCTGTGGCGAACCGTTCAGCTCCACCGTTTGATCGCGCTGGCGGAAGATGGCTTGGCTCTCGAAAGCCGTCATCTCCCGCAGGCGGTCGAAGTAGTCGCCGGAACTGCTGTTGTTCAGGTCGGACGCGCCGGCTTTCGGGTAATCATTGGAAAAAAGCACGATCGCATTCGCGTCCGACACTGGCAAAGGCCGCAAGACGACGGAGTTGACGACGGCGAAAAGGGCAGTGTTTGCGGCGATGCACACAGCAAAGGTGAGAAGGACAGTCAGGGCAAAGCCCCTGTCGCGCCACAGAGAACGGACACCGAATTTCAAGTCCAGGAGAAGTGTATCCATCATGTGCGGTCACCCTTGCGGCGTCCCTGATGTGCTGCCTTGGGCAGACTGCTGCCTAGCATTCAGTACGCATCGAACAGAGGAAAAGTTCAAACGCTCCGGCGGGAAAGTCGCTCGCCTCAGGCGCGTGCCTTGTCGATCATCTTCTCCCAAATGCCCTTGGATTTGAGAATCAACTCGATGGCCTCACGCGCGGCACCCTTCCCGCCATTCGCCTTCGTAATGTAGTGCGCCGCGCGCTTCACTTCTTCGGTAGCATTGCAGACCGCCACTGCCAGGCCCACCCTCCGCATCACCATTAAGTCCGGCAAGTCGTCTCCGAGATACGCCACTTCCGATTCTTTCGCCCCGGTCCTTCGCAACACGTCTTCATATGCCGCAATCTTGTGCCCCTGCTTCTCGTAAACAAACGTAATATCCAGCTCTTTGCACCGCCGACGCAGCGCCGCGCTCCCGCGTCCGGTGATCACGCCCGTATGCAGGCCCGCCGTAACCGCCAACGTCAATCCTTGCCCGTCGTGCGCGTCAAAATTCTTGATCTCCAGCGCCGACCCGTCCGTCTGGGACAACAGCGTCACGCTCCCATCCGTCAGCGTTCCATCGACGTCCATCAGCAAAACCTTTATTCGGCTTGCGCGTTTTTTGACGACAGGAGTTGCACTGCCTGGTGTTCGTGCCAAATGATTTTCCTCCGCTAGAAAGTTTAATGCGCTGGCTAGATCAATTCCAGCGTCCACAAATCATGCAGATGCACCACGCCGAGAACGCCTCGGGACTCATCCACAACCACAATCGAAGTAATTTTCTTTTTCTCCATCAAGTTCAACGCCTCGCTCGCCAGTACGTGCGGCCCGATCGTCTGCGGGTTCTTCGTCATCCCATCCGCCGCGCGCATCTCCAGCACAGCTCCGCGGTGTTTCTCCATCAGCCGTCGCAAATCGCCGTCCGTCAATATTCCCGCCAGCCGCCCGTCCGCCTCCAGCACCGTCGTCATCCCAAGTTTCTTGGCAGACATTTCGTGGAACACGTCCGGCATCGCAGTCTCTTTCGAAACTCGTGGCAGCGCCTCGCCCGCGTGCATCAGGTGCTCCACGCGCAAAAGTTTCTTGCCCAGGCTTCCCGCCGGATGCAGCGCCGCAAAATCATCCGGTCGAAATCCCCGCCTCTCCAGCAGGGACACCGCCAGCGCATCCCCCACTGCCATCGCCACCGTCGTGCTCGCTGTCGGCGCAAGATTCATCGAGCACGCCTCTTCCTTTACGCTCACGTCCAGCACCACGTCGCTCGCTTCCGCCAGCGTCGACTGCGTCTTTCCCGTCAAGGTCACCAGCGGCATTTCCAGTCTCTTCAGCGCCTCCAGCAGCCGCACAATCTCTTCCGTCTCTCCCCCATACGACACCGCCAGCATCGCATCTCCGCGCGCGAGCATGCCCATGTCTCCGTGCAACGCTTCCGCCGCATGTAAGAAAAACGATGGAGTCCCCGTGCTCGAAAGCGTCGCCGAAATCTTCCGCCCGATCAGTCCGGATTTCCCCATCCCGGTAACCACAACGCGTCCCTTGCACGCAAAAAGCAGCTCCACCGCCTTCTCAAAACTCGCATCCAGCCGCGCCAGCACATCCTGAATCGCCTGCGCCTCAATCTTCAGCACCCGCCGCGCCGTATCCAGGCTCATCGCGCGCCCCTAGTGGTCATGCAAACAGGCCAATTCACTCCATGCCTTTGTAGGGGCGCAGCACCGCTGCGCCCTTCCGAGCGAGGCGAACTGAACTCGCCCGATGTCATCAGCTTTTCCACCCGCGAACCAAATTCCCGAGGTCTTTCAATTTCCCGAGCAGGGCAGGGAGCTGTGCCAGCGGCAGCGCATTCGCCCCATCCGACAGAGCTGCCGCCGGATTGTCATGCGTCTCCAGAAAAATTCCGTCCACTCCTGCCGCCACGCCGGCCCGCGCCAGCGGCTCAATAAATTCCGGCTGTCCGCCGCTCGCGTTCCCCTGCCCGCCCGGAAGCTGCACGGAATGCGTCACGTCATAAACCACAGGATAGCCAAACTTCTGCATCACCGGAAACGACCGCATATCCACAACGAGATTCTGGTAACCAAACGAAGCGCCTCGCTCCGTCAGAATGATTTTCGAATTCCCCGTGCTCGCCACTTTTTCCGCCACGTTCCCCATGTCCCACGGCGACAAGAACTGCCCCTTCTTCACATTCACGATCCGCCCCGGTCTTTCCAGCGGCTAAGAGCAAATCCGTCTGCCGCGCCAGAAACGCCGGAATCTGCAGGACATCGCAAATCTCCGCCGCCGCCTCCGCTTGCGACGCTTCGTGAATATCCGTCAAAATCGGCAGCTTCAATTCCGATTTGATCTTGCCCAAAATCCGCAAACCTTCCTTCGCCCCCGGTCCCCGAAACGCCTTCGCCGAGCTCCGGTTCGCCTTGTCATAAGAAGCCTTGAAAATGTATGGCACACCCGCATCCACCGCGATTTTCGCAATCTTCTCCGCCATCTTCCGTGCGTGGGCCTCGCTCTCAATCACGCACGGCCCGGCAATCAAAAACAGCGGATTCCCGCCGCCCAGGCGCATCGATCCAAGCGCGATTTCATGGGCAGAGCTCATACGGGATTGTGCGAATGCCGCAAGCTACTTAGGCTACGCAGCCAGCGCCGCGTTTGCAACGTCTTAAGCAGTGACGTGGGGAGTGATCCCAACGGTCTGGGCACGCTTAGGTTCTGAGACCGGCCGGGTTTTGTTTTTTTTATGTTCCAGGGCCGCCCCGATAAACGCCGCAAACAGCGGATGCGGCTCCAGCGGTTTCGATTTAAATTCCGGATGAAACTGGCAGCCAAGGAACCACGGATGGTCCGGCGCCTCGACAATCTCCACGTAATTCTCATCCGGAGTGCGTCCTGTTATGCGCAATCCCGCCGCAACTAATGTTTTTTCGTGGTCCCGGTTGAACTCATACCGGTGCCGGTGCCGCTCGCTGATCTCCAGCTTCCCGTACGCCTTGTGCGCAAACGAACCCGGCTCCAGCTTGCACGGCCACGCCCCCAGCCGCATCGTCCCGCCCATCTCATCCACGCCGAGCAATTCCCGCAATTTGTAAATCACCCGGTACGGCGTCTGAGGATCAAACTCCGTGCTGTCCGCCTGCTTCAATCCCGCCACGTCCCTCGCGTATTCAATCGTCGCGCACTGCATCCCCAGGCAAATTCCAAAGAACGGCACCTTGTGCTCGCGCGCGTACTGAATCGTGTACACCATTCCCTGAATCCCGCGCTTCCCAAATCCCCCCGGAACCAGGATGCCGTCGAATCCGTGTAGCCGCGCCGCCGCCGTCTCCGCCGAATCAATCTCCTCCGCTTCAATCCACTCCAAAACGGTCTTGTGATTGTGCGCCAGCCCACCGTGCAGCAACGCCTCCCGCAAACTTTTGTACGCATCCTCCAGCTGCACATACTTCCCAACCACCGCAATCCGCGCTTCCCCCGCCGGATGATGCATCCGGTGCACCAGCTCAATCCATGGGTTCATGTCTGAAGGCCGCGCCTCCAGCTTCAGCAACCGCAGAATTTGCCCGTCCAGTCCCTCTTTGCTCAGCTCCGCCGGCACCGCGTAAATTGTGTCCACATCCTCCATCGAAATTACGCACGCCTCCGCCACGTTGCAGAACAGCGCAATCTTTTTCTTCAACTCCGCTGGAATGTGATGATCGCTGCGGCAAAGCAAAATGTCCGGCTGAATCCCGATGCTCAGCATCTCTTTGACGCTGTGCTGCGTTGGCTTCGTTTTCAGCTCGCCCGCCGCCGCGATAAACGGCACCAGCGTCACGTGTACGAACAGCGTGTTCTCCGCGCCAAGCTCCAGCCGCATCTGCCGGATCGCTTCGAGGAACGGAAGCGACTCGATGTCCCCCACCGTCCCGCCGATCTCCACAATCACCACGTCCACGCCGTCCGAAACCTTTCGAATCGTCGCCTTGATCTCATCCGTCACGTGCGGAATCACCTGCACCGTTTTTCCCAGGTAATCCCCGCGCCGTTCCTTCGTCAAAATCGTTTCGTAGATCCGTCCGGTGGTCCAGTTATTGTCGCGGGAAAGTTTGGCGTGCGTGAACCGCTCGTAGTGCCCCAGGTCCAGGTCCGTCTCCGCTCCGTCCTCGGTCACAAACACTTCGCCGTGCTGAAACGGGCTCATCGTTCCAGGATCAACGTTCAGGTATGGATCGCATTTCTGTAGTGTGACTTTGAAACCGCGACTTTCGAGGAGACAACCGATCGAGGAGGCTGCTACGCCTTTTCCCAGTGAGGATACAACTCCGCCGGTTACAAATATATATTTTGGCGCCATCCTTATAGCCCGCGTTTCTGCGCCGGGCTTGTATGCCCTCCACAGGATTGACGTACATACAATTATGGTCGGAACCCGTCTTTCTGTCAAATCCAACTCTTCGCGCCACAAAAACGATATTTTGTCTGCTCCCCGCCGCGAAACTTTTTTATCGGGAACGGGTTTCATTCCAGTGGGGAATACTCTGTGAGGATCATGGTTTCGCACGCTGTTGCATCCTTGGAAAAACTCGCTTCAAAGAGAAACCATCCCACGGGAATTCGCCATCTAATGGACTGAACCATGACCTTGCGTCCGCATACGCTCTTTCCGTTTGCCCCAATCCATTCGGGGTCTACTCCGGATCGATCCGTGTCGTCCCCGCAATGGTAAAGGCTCCGAGTGGCACTTTTGCAATTGGGAAAGGGAAATGAAACCTACAACTCAAAAGAGATTTGCAGCTCTCCTGCTTCTCAGCGCGCTGGCTCTTTGTCTTTCCGCCGCCGCGCAGCAATCAGCGCCCTCCAGCGCGCAGCGGCTCCAATCCTACGATCTGAGTCGTGAAGTTTCGCTCATCGGCGCCGTCGTCAAATTCGATCCGGCTTCTGCCACTCCTCCCATGGGCGCTCATGTCCTCCTTCAAACATCTTCTGGCCAGGTGGACGTCCACATCGGCAGCGCCCAACTGCTCAAAGTGAATCACTTTGAGCTGAACCCCGGGGACAGCGTCCGCATCGTCGGCGAGCCCTTGGTTCTTGGGGACGCAACCTACTTTGCCGCCCGCATCGTCCAGAAAGGCGCACAAGCCATCGCCGTTCGCAACTCCAAGGGTTTTCTGACCACACCGGCTAGCGCCATGTCGCAAGCTCAAGTCGATGCGCTGCGAGGTGTGCGATGAAGCGCCTCCTCGTCACTTTTTCAGTCGTGGCCGCTCTCTGGAGCGCCTCCTGCAGCAGCGGCGGTCCCGCTATCCAGCCGCCTCCCCCGGCAGGAAAATTCGACGTCACAAACTTGAAAGGAACTTATGCCTTCACGACCAGCGGCGAAGTCTGCGCTGGTTGCCAAGTGGCAGCTACGCCCATGGCGCGTGCTGGAAGCTTCGTGGCGGACGGAAAGGGCGGTATCACCGGCGGCGTGTATGACGTCGTAATCCAGGGCGGAGCCACCAGCGCGGTCATTTCCATCAATAGCAACAGCAGCTACACCGTCAATGCCGACGGGCGCGGCACATTGACTCTAAACGTAACTTCTAACGGTGCTCCAACCTCGATTAACTTCGGCATTGTCCTCACTTCGAACAGCGACGGCCTCATAATCGACGAAACGAACAATGTGACCCAAGCATCCACGGGGAGCGGCAATTTCGTCCTGCAGAGTACAGCGGCGTTTCAGGTTTCTACCATCTCGGGATCCTACGTTTTTGACTTTACAGGATTCGATGGCAACGTGGTGAATGGGCCCTTCCCCGAATCTCTCGTTGGCCAGTTTGCCGCTGCGAATGGCGTGATCACCACTGGATTTGAGGACGCCAACGACGGCCTTGGCCTGGCCAGCGGAAGCATGGCACCAGGAAGCCTGACCGCCGACCCCGTAAACATGTCGACCTCTGGCCGCGGCACAGCGGTCATCGAAGGGCAAAGCTATGCCTTTTATATCGTCGATTCTACGCGCGTGAGGTTCATTAGCTCCAATTCCGTCAACGGTTCCGGGCCCATGCTCGCTGGCGATGCCGTACAGCAGCAGGCCAATATCCCGCTGAATCTCGCCGCCATCAACGGAAGTTTTGCCTTCCTCGTCGGGGGAAGCGACTCTGCCGGCAACGGCCTGACGCGCGTCGGCCGGTTGACCGCCACCGGCAGCGCCCTCAGCAAAATGCTAATGGACGTCAACGATGGGGCAAACGAATTCAAGTTCGATAATCTGTCGAATGGCACCATTTCTTCCTACGATCCCACTACGGGCCGAGGCCAGTTTTCCTTTCAGGATTCAAATGCCCAGATCTATGCCTTCGTCTTCTACCTCAGTTCACAGAACGGCGGTGTAATCCAGGACGTAAGTCCCTCCAACATCGCAAACCAGGCGAGGGTCGTCGCCGACGGCTCGATCAATCTGCAATCCGGAAGCCCCTTTACCAGCAGCAACATCGCGGGAACCTACGCGATGAACTGGAGCGGCCTCGTAACAGCGGGCGGCAATATCTCCAGCACAGATGAAGAAGACTTGCTGGGCCAAACGACGATCTCCAATCTTTCTCTCAGCGGCACCTCGGATATGTTCCAGTTTACCTCCCCGACTCTGACTCCGAAGCTGGACATCGGCACCGCCGGCTCGATCACCCTCAACGGCGGCGATGGCGCAAGCGACGACACCAAACGCGTGGACATGAATGTCAACTTGTCCGGAAGCGCGCCGATTGACATGGTGGTTTACGTTGTCAACTCCAAGCTCGCGTTCTTTGCCAACCGTGACAATTCCGGGACGCCCCGTATAGTCGCCGGAATCCTGAAGCTTCAGCAGTAGCCCATACTCTGGAATCGACGCCGCCCGGCGAGGTCCTTGCCGGGCGGGCTCGTTTGTCTTCACGGAACTCCTTCTCCGCCCCAACCGTTCTCCTGTGGAAACCTAGCCGCCGTCCTGCGCGTCTGTCATCATAAGTGCGAGTTCGTGCTGGGGGCGCGGTCGGCGCTTCCCCTTGCGCGCGTCGCCATCTCCAACCCTCCACTGTTTTGCCCCAGTGCAGGGGAACTCATGGATCCATCCGGGAGGATGCCTTGAAGAATTTCCGCGTCGCTGTTCTTTTGTCGTTGGTGTGTTTGCTCGCCGGTTCCAGCTGGGCCAAAACCATCTCCATCCCCCGTCATCCGGATTTTCACGATGGCAAAATCGTCTTCAGCTACCTCGGCGACATCTGGCTGGCGAACGAAGACGGCTCCAGCCCGCGCCGCCTCACCGATAACGTCGCGCGCGACGTCTTCCCACGTTTTTCCCCCGACGGCAAATGGATTGCCTTCTCCTCCAATCGTTACGGCAACTACGATGTCTTCGTCATCCCCGCCACTGGCGGCGAGCCCAAGCAGCTCACGTTTAATAGCGCCAACGATACCGTTGTCGGCTGGTCCCGCGATTCTCATCACATTATTTTTCAATCCGCCCGCGGCCTCAACTATCCCGGCATTCCCAATCTCTACGCTGTCTCCATCGATGGCGGCCTTGAGCAGCCCTTGCCCACCGATTGGGGCTATTGGGCCAGCTATTCCCCTGATGGGAAAAAACTTGTCTTCAATCGTCACCCCGCCGTCTGGTCCCGCAAGCACTACCGCGGCACCTACTCCGCCGATCTCTGGGTGATGGACGTTGCTTCAAAAGCCTCGCGCAAAATTCTTGATGCAGACATGCCCGACCAGGAAAAACCTAATAACTTCTGGCCGCAGTACGGTAATGGCGAAATCTATTTCGTCTCCGACCGCGCTACCCGAGGCAAAGCCGGCGACAAGTCCGTGATGAGTTCCATCTCAAATATCTGGAAAATTCCGGAAGCAGGTGGCGCTCCTGTCCAGGTCACACATCACAAGGATGGTTCGCTCTTTTTCCCTTCGATTTCTTCCGACGGCAAGGTCTTGATGTATGAAGACGATTTCGGCATCTGGAAACTGGAAACCGCCACGGAAAAAACTTCCGAAGTGAAAATCGACATCGCCTCGGATCCCAAGGAAAATAATCTCGAAGTTCTCACCATCAAGGACGATGCTGACAGCTTCTCTCTTTCGCCCTCCACCCAGCGCGCCGCTATTTCCGCTCACGGTGAAATCTTTACCATCGCTACCGATCATGGCGATATCGGGCGTGTCACCAACAGTTTCTGGCGCGACTCCTATCCCCGCTGGTCCCCTGACGGAAAATGGATTGCCTACGTCAGCGATCAGTCCGGCCGCGATGAAGTTTGGGTCGCCTCTCCCGACGGCGAGAATCCCAAAAAACTATCCGACGCCGATTCCGAAAAACTCGCCCTCGCCTGGCTGCCGGATTCGAAATCCCTGCTCTTCACCGTGAATTCGAAGCCTTCCGCCGATGGCGCTTGGACCACCCGCGTCGAGCCAGTCAACGCCGGAGGCTATGCCACCCTGCAATACAAGAAGTGGGTCGAAGACCGCCGCCAAATGGTCGATAAACTTTCGAACGGCCAAATCGGCTACCTGCACATCCGCCAGATGAACGGCGAACCCCTCCGAAAATTCGAGCGCGACCTCTCCGACAATCATTTCAAAAAAGCCCTGATCATCGACCAGCGCTTCAATCCCGGCGGCGGCATCGATGAGGAGCTGATCGAAATTCTTTCCCAGCGGCAATACCAATACGTCCGCCCGCGCGATTCTGTCTACGTCACCCGCCCGCAGCGCGGGGGCCGCGTTCCGCAGCGTTGCGGTCTGCGGGGGGTTGCGCTTCGGATTCATCGTCGACATCGCGGCTCATCGGATTTT